>Ga0079996_110680_pt1 | contig 27292 bp, 26 predicted proteins | sample PerSpoAPS_AMetaG_FD_69199 | JGI IMG/M metagenome (GOLD analysis project Ga0079996, IMG submission 69199) | Thermal spring microbial communities from Yellowstone National Park, Wyoming, USA - Perpetual Spouter A (PS_A) MetaG (SPADES assembly)... | ecosystem: Environmental > Aquatic > Thermal... | reverse complement strand
ATCAAAAACGGCACGCTCACTGGGGGATTGGTGACGGATGCTGCCGTTGACGACGACGGGCTTGACGCAACTGGTGGAAACTGCCCGACGGGAACGGGTTCGCCCCCACACCTTCGTCTTGCTGGCGCTCCTCCTTCCCCTCAACGCCTACTGGGTCGGTTGGATGGAGGCTGTCAAGTGGACGGGTCATCCGACGACTTACTCCCTTTACTTCAACACTGTCCTGCTTTTGCTCCTGTTTTTCGTCCTCACCGAACTCGTCCGCAAATTCACGGGTTGGGTCATCCTCAACCGCTCCGAACTTTTGGTGCTCTATTTCGGCTTGGGCGTCGGCAGCGCTTTAGTCGGGCACGACCAATCGCAAGTGCTCCTTTCCGTCATCGGGCATGTCCACTACTTCAAATCGCCGACCAACCGTTACGAAGAGTTGCTCATCCCCCTCTTGCCCTCGTGGCTGATTGTCACCGATGAACCTGCTTTGCGGGCGATGTATATCGGCAACTCCTCAGTCTGGCAATGGCAAAACTTCGTTGCGTGGCTGAGACCGCTGTCGTGGTGGTGGCTCTTTTGGGGGGCGATGTTGGCGGCGTTTTTGGGCATGAGTGTTTTGCTCATCCCCCGATGGGTGCGTCACGAAAAACTCGGTTTCCCCCTCGCCCGCTTTCCCCTTTACTTGACCGACCGAAGTTTGTATGCCAGCCGATTGTTTTGGGCGGGCTTTGTCATCCCCGCTTTCGTCAACACCCTCAACAACCTGAATGTCGTCGTCTCCCCCGCCTTCCCAATGATGCACACCCATCGCATCAACTTGGGGCAATTCATCACCAACTTCCCGTGGAACGCCATCAGTTGGACGCCCTTGAACTTCTTCCCTTTCGCCATCGGCATCGGCTTCCTTCTGCCGCTGGACTTGCTCTTTTCCAGTTGGTTTTTCTACCTCGTCTGGAAAGCGCAGCGGGTCGTCGTGGCAGCGTTGGGCTATCCGACAGGCGGTTTCGGCAACCCGCCTTACCCGCACGAACAATCCTTCGGCGCTTACATGGGTTTGGCAGCGCTGCTTTTGTGGACGGCACGGCACTATCTTGCGGACACCCTCAAAAACGCTTGGCGCAACGATGCCAACGGTCAATTCATCGTTTCGCCCCGTTGGGCATGGCTGTTGACGGTGGGCGGGTTCATTGTGCTGGTCGTTTTCAGCGTCGCCGCCAAATCTCAATGGTGGGCGGCGTTGCTCTTCTTCGTCGGCTACTTCGGCATCTCTTTGACCGTCTCGCGGGTGCGGGGCGAATTCGGTTCGCCCGTCCACGACCTTCACTTCGCCAGCCCTGGCTTAGTGATGGTGCAACTTGTTGGGACGCGCCCTTTCACCCCGCAAACTTTGGCGGTCTTCACCCTTTACTACTGGTTCAACCGCGCCCATCGCAGTCACCCGATGCCGACGGCGATGGAAGGGTTGGTCATCGGCGAACAGTTGCGACAGGAGAAACCGATGTGGCGGGCGATGTGGCTCTCTCTCCTTATCGGCATTCCTGCCGCCTGCTACGCCCTCTTAGTGCCTTACTACCGCTTGGGCGCCGACACCGCTCAAGTGGGCGGGGCACAACGATGGTTCGGTTGGGAAGCCTACAATCGCTACCTTTTGCCTTGGCTAACAGCGGGACAAAAACTCAACTTAGGTGCGATCGGCTTCACCGTTGGCGGTTTCCTATTCGTTTGGCTTTTGCACCTCGTGCGGGCTTATTGGATTGGTTGTCCCTTCCATCCCGTCGGCTACGCCATCTCAGGCACTTGGTCTATGGAGATGGTCTGGTTTCCCTTGTTTTTGGCGTGGTTGGCGAAAGCGTTGGTCTTGCGCTATGGGACTTTCCGCGACTACTACAACTACAGCCAGTTTTTCATCGGCTTGGTCATCGGCGATTTCGTCAGCGGCGGGCTTTGGAACATCTACGGCACCATCGTCGGCAGGGAAGTCTATCGGTTCAACGAGTGACCCGAGACAAGACAGCGAGTGGCGAATAGCGACTGGCGATAGGTGAACCGTTAGGGCAAACGGCTATCCGCACGGCTTGGTAGGGGCGCAAGGCTTTGCGCCCTTCTAACTTTGGCGGATACACCTTCAACGCACCGAACCCCTTCCTCGCTGTGACAAAGTTTTCGGGTGGCAAACCCAAACCCATCCCGATGCTCAAACGGAGTGGTTGACCGATGCGCTTTTTGCGCAACCTCGTCCAACGGGTCACGCAACTCTTCCAACGACCCGCCCAAGAAGTGGACGAAACTTTTCTGGACGAATTGGAGGAAGCCCTCATCCTTGCCGATGTGGGTGTGGTGACGACGGAAAAATTGATGGCTCCCTTGCGGGACGGCGTGAAGCGGCGAACTTTGAAGACGACCGAAGAAGTCCGCACCGCCTTGCGAGATGCCATCGTTCAACTGCTGGGCGACGACACCGCCTTGCGTTTCGCCCCGACGCCCCCGACCGTCTGGCTCTTTGTCGGTGTCAACGGGACGGGCAAAACGACGACCGTCGCCAAATTGGCGCGTTGGGCGCAAAAACAAGGGCATAAACCGCTGCTCGTCGCCGCCGACACCTTCCGCGCCGCCGCCATTGACCAACTCAAAATTTGGGGCGACCGATTGCGCATCCCCGTCATCGCCCATCAAATGGGCGCCGATCCCGCCGCCGTCGCCTTTGACGGCGTGCAAGCCGCCAAAGCGCGAGGAAACGATCTCGTCCTGATTGACACGGCAGGGCGGATGCACACCAAGTTCAACCTGCTGGAAGAGATGCGCAAAATTTACCGCTCTGTCACCAAAGCCTTAGAACGCCAACCCGACGAAGTGCTGCTGGTGTTGGACGGGACGGCAGGGCAAAACGCCATCGCTCAAGCGGAAAGTTTTCGTCAGGCAATTCCCATCACGGGCATCATCGTCACCAAGTTGGATGGGACGGCGAAAGGCGGGGCGGTGCTCGCCATCCGCGACCGCTTCGCCATCCCCATCAAAGCCATCGGCGTCGGCGAAACCGCCGACGACCTTGACCTTTTTGACCCCCACGCCTTTGCGACAGCGATGGTGGGTGAGAAGGAAGAAAAAGCGAAGGGCGAGTAGCGAATGGCGAATAGCGAGTAGCGAATAGCGAGTAGTCAATAGCGAGTGGCGAGTAGCCAACGGCGAGTGGCGAATAGCCAATGGAGAAGACGGCGGTGCGTCCCGCCTGTCGTGGCTGATAGCCACTCCAACATTGAAGGCGAGTAGCCAATGGCGAGTGGCGAGAGGGCAACAAAAATGGAGAACGGTTAATCGCCAATCACTGATGCCATCATTCCAATCACCAGTCGCTGCCGTTTGAAATCACTATTCGCCAATCACCAGTCGCTGCCGTTCTGCCAGTCGCTCATCGCCATTTGCTCATCGCAGGAGGGGCAACGATGTTGCGGAGGGTTTTGGAATGGCTTGGTTGGAAACCCGCCCAACCGCCTGCCGAAATAGATTGGCAAGCGTTGTCGGGCGAACTAATCATCCGCCCGATGACCTTTGATGACTTGGATGCGGTGGCGCGGTTGGAGAAACTTTGCTTCGGTTGGGGGGCGTGGTCAAAGGGCGCCTTCGCCTCGGAGTTGCGACGGGGCTATGACAGTTACTTCGCCGTCGCCACCATCGGCGGCGTCCTCGTCGGTTTTGCGGGTTGGCGACGGGAACTCAACGAAGCCCATGTCGCCAACATCGCCGTCCATCCTCATGTGCGTGGGCGCAAGATCGGCGAATTGCTCTTGCGCCACATCTTGGAAGAAGCCGTGCGGCGGGGCTTAAACATTTCGCTTTTGGAAGTCCGCAAGTCCAACACCGTCGCCCAAAACCTCTACCGCAAATATGGCTACGAAGTCGTCGGGGTTCGGCGCGCCTATTACCAATTCCCGCTGGAAGACGCCCTCGTCATGAAGTTGAGTGACATTCAAGCCGCTTTAGCCAAAGTCCCGCCGCCGCAAGTCAACTTCCTTCGCATCTCGCCCCATCGCAAGGAAGGGGAAGGGTAGGGGAGAGAAAATGGCGAAAGGACAAATCGCCCTCGCCCCATCACCGCCGCAACTCAAACCCAAAGTTCTCACCTTGCGCGCCTTCCTTTTGGGCTTCCTCGCCCTCGTCGTCAACACCTACTGGGTCACCGTCGTGGAAGTCCGTTGGTATAGTCTGGACGGCAGTTGCCTGCCCATCTTCATCACCCCCGTCTTCATCCTGCTGGTGCTCATCGTGCTCAACGGCGCCTTAAGTTGGCTCGCCCCCCGCTTCGCCCTCTCGCCCGCCGAACTTATCGTCGTCTATGTCATGGTCTTCATCTCCGAGACCTTATCAGGGCACGACATGCTCCAAAACCTTTTCGGGCAAATGAATCACGCCTTCTGGTTTGACTCGCCATCCAACCGATGGCGGGAGTTGTTTTTGAGTTACATCCCGACTTGGCTGATGGTCAGCGATCGGGCGACTTTGGCGGGCTTTTATCAGGGCAACAGTTCGCCTTACTCGTGGCTCATTTTGCGGGATTGGCTAACGCCGCTGACGGCGTGGGGCATGTTCGTCCTCGTCTTGGGCATTTGGATGCTCTCCTTTGCGGCATTGGTGCGCCGACAATGGATGGAACACGAAAAACTCGTTTACCCCATCGTCCAGTTGCCCGCGACGATGGCGCAACCCGAAGCGTGGCGCCGACTTTATTTGCGCCCTGCGTTCCTTTGGGGTTTCGGGTTAGCCGCCTTCATTGACCTCATGAACGGCTTGAACGAACTTTATCCCCAAATCCCCCAATTCAGCCGCTACATCAAACTCCACGACATGCGCCAATACATCAGGGGACGCCCTTGGGATGCCATGAACCCGTTCCAAATTTCCCTTTACCCTTTGCCATCGGGCTGGCTTACTTTCTGCCGCTGGACTTGAGTTTCTCGTGTTGGTTCTTTTTCGTCCTGCGGTTAGCCGAACAAGTCCTCGGCGCCGTCTTCGGTTGGGAGCAAATTCCCGGTTTCCCCTTCTTCGGTCAACAGGCTTCAGGTGCGTGGCTGACCCTCGGTGCGATGGCGGTTTGGGCATCCCGCCACTGGCTCCTTGAGACGCTGAAGATTGCCATCGGGCAAAAGCAAAATGGGCGTGAAGAAGGCGAGCCGATGCGCTTTTGTTGGGCATGGCTCGGTTTGCTGGTCACGACGCCCACCCTCATCGCTTTCACGAAACTGATGGGCATGGGACCGTTGATGCTCACCGTCTTTTGGGCGGTCTTTTTCCTTTTCAGCATCGCCATCACACGGGTGCGGGCAGAATTGGGGGCTCCCCACGAGATTGTTTACGCCCAACCTCGCAACATCGTCGCCGACTTGTTCGGCACCAGCCGCTTCTCGCCCCGCGAGTTGACCGCTATTTCGCTGACGCACTGGTTCAATCGGGGCTATCGCTGCCATCCCATGCCAGGGATGTTGGAAGCCTTCAAATTCGCCCAACTCTTCGGCATCCCCCAGCGGGCGATGGCAACCCTCGTCTTCGCCACTTACCTGCTCTCCATCCCTGTGACCTACTGGGCGAACCTGCATGTTTGCTATCGGGAAGGGGCGACGGCGAAATGCATCGGCTTCAAGGCGTGGGTCGGATGGGAAGCCTTCAATCAACTGGCGAGTTGGCTGCAAGCGCCCCAACAAGTCCTCAACCCCCGCCGCATCGCCATGCTCGTCGGCGCAGGCATCGTCTGGGGCTTGTGGGCAATTCGGTTGGCGGTCGGCTCCTTCCCACTGCACCATGCAGGTTACGCTTTGGCAGTCAGTTATGCCATGAACTACTTCTGGTTCGCCTTTTGCATCAGTTGGCTGGCGAAGGCGCTGATTTTGAAGTTCGGCGGTAGCCGAGCCCATCGCGAGTTTCTCCCCTTCTTCGTCGGCTTGATCGTCGGCGACTTCACCGCTGGCAGCCTCTGGGCGATTTGGGGTCCCGTGCGAGGCTTCCGCAACTACCGCATCTACATCTTTTGAGCGCCCACCTTGACAACCCTTGCCCCGTCCTTTACATCCCGAAGCGACGCGCTATAATAGCGGGCGACACAAAGGTCGCTGTAGCGAAGAGGCTGGCGAAGTCCCGACACGGCAATGGTTGAGCACACGCGAAGGACAACCTGGTGGTCGTTGCGGGTTGGTCAGAGCGATTTGGGCTCTCTGACCAAAAGGCAGCGCATTGCCTTCAAATTTGAGAGTTCATTGACACAATCATGAGAATTTTGATCACAACTGGCTTTTCTTACCAACTGGTGAAGGTGAAAAGGAGCATCAGAGGCTATGAGCATAATCGCTGAATGGCTGCCTTTGTTGGCTTGCCCTTTAGATCATTCTGAACTCAAACTGCACAAAGACATTTTGATCTGCGGGAGAGGATGCCGTTATCCTGTCATAGACGGGATTCCTGTGATGTTGGTAGAAGATGTTGAACCTACTCATCATTATTGTTGTGAGACTTTGAGGCAGATTAAAGGAAAAGAAAAAATGAGTTCTCCGATAGGTTTCAACCCAACAGATGGCTCTGAAATAGACCCTTTTGTTCAAAAAGAGATTGTTGGCACCTGTGGACATATGTATCGTTCAGCGCGGTTAACACGCTACCCAATACCTGGGGATTTGCCCTTGGAAGAGGGAAACGGAAAAATTTTCTTGGACATTGGATCCAATTGGGGACGCTGGGCAATAGCTGCCGCCCGAAAAGGCTATCGGTCTGCTGGACTTGATCCTTCTCTGGAAGCGGTTATGGCTCTTCGGCGAGTTAGTCGCCAATTAGGAGTTTCGGTCTTTCCTTTGGTTGGCGACGCTCGGTTTCTTCCGTTTCGAGATGAAGCAGTAGATGTAGCTTTCTCTTACTCTGTGTTCCAGCATTTTGACAAACAGGTAGCAAAACGAGCTATTATGGAAGCTGGTCGAGTTTGCAAGACCGAAGGTCTTGTGCTTTGTGCAGATGCCTAATAAATGGGGGATTCGTCAGTCGATGAACCGTTTTAAGCAGTGGCTTGTGAAAGACAATAATCCTTTCCGTGTCCGCTATTGGAGTCCCTCCGAACTTCACGCCACTTTTAGTTCCTTGATTGGTCCTACAGAAATTTTTGTAGATGGTTTCTTTTCGTTAAATCCTCGACCTTCAGATATTGACTTGTTACCATGGCATTATGCAGCTATTATCTATTTTTCGGCATTTCTCCGTTATCTTTCTAAAAAGTGCATTTGGCTCACTTTTATTGCAGATAGTTTATGGATAAAATCTTTCAAAATGGGTCAAAGTTCGTTATAGTGCGTTAGAAGAATAGCCATATGCTCTTCTCTCAACATTAGCCACGAGAAATCTACAAGCAATCGGTGATGGGACAGGGTTTGATCAGTCAATAGGAAAGTTTTGAGTTTTGAGAGGTGTAAAAAATGGAAGTCACGATTATCCGTCCCCGCCGAAGTTGGTGGGACATTGACCTACGGGAAATTTGGGCTTATCGGGAGTTGCTCTACTTCTTCGTTTGGCGGGACATTAAAGTCCGCTACAAACAGACGGTCATCGGCGCTGCATGGGCGATCCTTCAGCCTTTCATGACGATGGTCGTCTTCAGCCTCTTCTTCGGCAAACTCGCCAAGATGCCCTCGCACGGGCTTCCCTATCCCGTGTTTTACTACAGCGCCTTGTTGCCTTGGATGTATTTTGCGGGCGCCCTGCAAAATGCGACGAATACCATCATTGAGCATCAACGGGTCATCACCAAGGTCTACTTCCCTCGCATTATCTTGCCTTTGGCGGCGGTCTTGTCGGGGTTAGTGGATTTTGGGATTGCTTTCATCATCCTCATCGGCATGATGCTCTTTTACGGCATCATCCCGACCCTCGCTGTGCTTTGGCTTCCTTTCCTGATGCTACTCGCAGTGATGACAGCCTTTGGGGTCGGTTTATGGCTCTCTGCCCTCAACGCCATTTACCGAGATGTCCGCTACGCTGTCCCCTTTCTCATCCAGTTTTGGATGTTTGCCTCGCCCGTTGCTTATCCAAGCAGCCTCGTCCCAGAGCGTTGGCAGTGGATTTACGGGTTGAACCCGATGGCAGGCGTCATTGAAGGCTTCCGTTGGGCTTTGACGGGACAAGGGCAACCTCCCGCCCCCCTGTTCGCCGTTTCCGTCCTCGCTGTCCTGCTGGTGCTGATCGGTGGTCTCTTCTACTTCCGCCACATGGAAGGCATCATCGCCGATTTGGTTTGATGTGAGGAGGTGACCATCATTGAGGAAATATCGGTTTTTCGGTCGTCATTGAGCGAGATAAGGAAGGTTACTTTGCTTTTTGCCCCGAACTGCAAGGGTGCTATACTCAAGGCACGACCTACGAGGAAGTCCTTGAGAACATTAAGGACGCTATCCGCCTGCATGTAGAAGACCGTTTGGCGAGTGGCGAGGAAATACCTCAAGCGGACTTCCTAAGCCTTACGGCTTTAGAGGTAACCGTGTGAGATGCCAAGACTTCCAAAGGTAACCGCCAAAGAGGGATTAGGGTTTTGGAACGAGTGGGGTTTTACCTCGCTCGCCAGAGTGGCAGTCACAAGATTTACAAGAACCAAGAGGGCAAGCGAGTCACCGTGCCCTACCACGCAGGGAAGATTATTCATCCCAAAGTTTTAAAGAGCATTCTGCGAGACGCTGATCTTTCAGCGGAAAGATTTGAGGAGTTGCTACGATCATGAGCGACATCGCCATCCGCGTTGAAAACTTGGGGAAACGCTACCGCATCGGGCAAAGGGAGCGCTATTACGCCCTTCGCGATGTTCTTGCCCGCTCCCTGACGGCGCCCTTTCGTTTCCTTCACCGTAACAACCAATCCCCAATTCCCGATCCCCAGTCTCCCAACTTCATCTGGGCGCTCAAAGATGTTTCCTTTGAGGTCAAACAAGGCGAAGTCGTCGGCATCATCGGGCGCAACGGGGCGGGCAAAACGACCCTCTTGAAAATCCTCGCCCGCATCACCGAGCCGACGGAAGGGTATGCGGAAGTGCGCGGTCGGGTCGGCTCGCTGTTAGAAGTGGGCACTGGCTTCCATCCCGAACTGACGGGTCGCGAGAACATCTACTTGAGTGGCGCTATCTTAGGGATGACGAAGCGGGAGATTGACCGCAAGTTTGATGAAATCGTCGCCTTCTCTGGTGTAGAGCAGTTCCTTGACACACCCCTCAAGCATTACAGCGTCGGGATGCAGATGCGCTTAGCCTTCGCCGTTGCTGCCCATTTAGACCCTGAGATTTTGCTCGTGGACGAGGTGTTAGCCGTCGGCGATTTGGAGTTTCAGAAGAAATGTTTAGGCAAGATGGAAGAGGTTTCCCGCAGCGGACGGACAGTCCTTTTCGTCAGCCATCAAATGAATCAAATCCGACGGTTATGTGAGCGGGTCTTTTGGTTAGACGGTGGGCGTATTGTGCGAGACGGTCCAGCCCACGAGGTTGTCAGCGCCTACGAAGCAGCAATAACCTCTGGCGAATGGCTCCGAAAACAACGCCCTGACGCCCCTAAAGTCAAAGCCCGCTTCCTCAAATGGGAAATCGTGGAACCTCGGGGCGATCAACCCAATGTCCTGACCGACTTGGGTCCCGTCACCATCCGCTTCCTCGTCCAAGTCAACGAACCTATCCGCCTCGGCCACCACGGGATCGCCCTCTTTAATAACGAAGGGCAATTGATGTGGGCACGGGAGGCGAATAACCTTTTTCTTGATGTTGGTGTGCATGAACTTCATTACACCTTCCCGATGCTTCCCCTTAGACCTGGAGCCTATGCATGGCATGTAAGCCTGTATGATAGCGGCAGCCTCGCTGATGTTTGGTATGGCGTTCCTGAAATGATTGTAGCGGTGCCCAGTTACCAGCATTCTGTTGATCATTGGAACGGTTTCCTCAATCTGCCTTGTCAATTTCATGTCCATCATCACAGGAGGTCGCCCGATGAAAAAGACTTGGGTTTTTGATGCACCCCATGCACGACGGTTCACGGAAGCGAGGCAATCTTTTCTTCGCCTTATCTTGCCTTATTTCAAGCAAGGTTTAGATTTACGAACCGCTTTGGATGTAGGTTGTGGCGTTGGACATTTCTCCACATTCCTTCGGGACATGGGCTTTCAAGTCACAGGAGTTGATGGTAGGGCAGAAAATGTTACGGAGGCTCAAAAACGCTATCCAAACATCCCCTTTTATATCGCCAATGTGGAAGATTCCTCTATAGCCCATTTGGGAAAATTTGACTTGGTGCTTTGCTTCGGCTTACTTTACCACTTGGAAAATCCTTTTGCAGCCATGCGCAATCTTTATGCTTTGACTACCAAAGTCTTGCTTATTGAAAGTGCGACAGTTCCTGAGCAACGCTCTGTCTTGATCCTGCGCGATGAAGTTCAGAGTGAAGATCAAGGGCTGCATTTTATCGCTTTCTATCCGTCGGAAAGCGCAATCGTCAAGATGTGCTACCGGAGCGGTTTCCCTTTTGTCTATCGCTTCCTGAAATTGCCTGACCACGAAGATTTCCACGCCTCGGTATGGCGCCAGCGCGTTCGCACCATGTTAGTGGCATCCCATTTGCCTTTGAATTTCCCTTTCCTTGAACTTGTTACCGAACCCATGGATTGGTCTGATCCTTGGGAAACGAGGATGGGAAAAGTCCTCCGCTTTCTTCAACGACTTCATCGTTTCCTCCGCAAACCTTGGCTTGAAAAGGTGCGCTCCTTGCGCTACCGCTTCAAACGGCTGTGGAACAAAGCAGTGCCCTTCGTGCCTTTACCGACGCGGTTGCCTTGGGGAGAGTGGTGGCTTGCTTGGAACGATGTTTGCGGTGATGCTATCTTTGTGGGCAACTTTGAGGAAGCCGAGCGCCAGTTTGTGGAACGGTTTTTGAAACCCAGCATGATCGTCTTGGACATCGGCGCCCATCATGGCTTCTACACCTTGCTGGCATCTCACAAAGTGGGACCGACAGGACAAGTCATCGCTTTTGAGCCTTCCCCGCGGGAGTATCAACGGCTTCTTTGGCATTTGCGCTTGAACCGAAGGAAAAATGTCCTGGTGGAACCCTTTGCCTTAGGGAACTGTGAAGGGACGACCCAACTCTTCCTCGTGCGTGGGCGGGACACGGGCTGCAACAGCCTGCGCCCACCCAAAACGGCTGACCCTGCTTTTCCCGTTCAAGCCCCAATCGTTCGGTTGGATGACTACCTTGAACGACAAGGCATCACCCATGTGGACTTCGTCAAGATGGATGTGGAGGGCGCAGAACTGGAAGTCTTGCGAGGGGCTACTTCTCTCCTTTCCCGTAAACCCCGTCCCGTTTGGATGATGGAAGTGCAGGACATTCGCACGGAAGCCTTTGGCTATTCGGCAAAGGACATCGTGGAATTCCTGCGAGAGCAAGATTTTCACTGGTTCAAAATCACCCAACAGGGCAAACTCTTGCTCTTGTCCGACCCTTCCGAATTGCATGATTGGCCTGTTTACAACTTTGTCGCCGTCCCGACAGAGCGCTTAGAAGAAGTGCAATCCCTAATGGATGAGGCGATTCACCCATGCCCATCGTCCGCTTGAGCATTCCTGTTTACTTACCGATGGCGCTCTACCGTCCGTTACGCCGATTAAAGCGTGCTATTAGTGACCGCAATCGTCCGACCCGCAATCTTTGGGGCGATCGTGATGTAGAGTATTCCTTCATTGCTGCCCACATGCCAAATGGTCCTGGCAAAGCGCTGGATTTTGGAAGCGGTTCCAGTTATATGAGCCTGTTGGCTGCCTTGCGAGGCTTTGAGGTCATCGCTTTGGACTTGGAGCCCCAAACTTTCCCTTGGCGGCACCCTGGGGTGCGTTTCATTCAAGGAGACCTGCTTAAACTGGATTTGCCCACTAACCACTTTGACCTCATCATCAACTGTTCAACGGTGGAGCATGTTGGGCTGGTAGGGCGATATAGTGTGACCGAAAATAGACCCGATGGAGACTTAGAAGCGATGGCTCTTCTGCGAGAGTTGATGAAGCCAAGTGCCATTATGCTCCTCACCGTTCCCGTCGGTCAAGACGCTGTTTTCGCCCCTTTGTGCCGAGTCTATGGAAAAGAGCGCTTGCCTCGTCTTCTCTCAGGATTTGTCTTAGAGCGAGAGATGTTCTGGGTTAAAGACGCAGAGAACCGCTGGGTTCAGTGCGACGAGGAAACAGCCCTATCTTTTGAAGCGTCTGCAGGTTCATGGGACCCATTGCGCAACGTGTATGCCCTCGGTTGCTTCGTCCTTCGGAAACCATAAGCAAAGGGTGAACTGTATGGAAAAGTTTCGTCGCGTGCCTATTGAGCGGGTCAAGGAATTTTGGGACCGCCGTCCCTGCAACATCCGTCATTCGCCCAAACCTGTCGGAACGCGGGAATACTTTGACGAAGTGGAAGCCCGCAAGTATTTCGTGGAACCACACATCCCTCGCTTCGCAGAATTTCCCCGCTGGAAAGGGAAAAAGGTGCTGGAAATTGGTTGCGGTATCGGCACAGACACCATCAACTTTGCCCGTCATGGCGCTTGGGTGACCGCCGTAGAACTATCAGAGCGATCCTTGGAGATCGCCCAAAAGCGAGCGGAAGTTTACGGGTTATCCGACCGCATCCGCTTCTACTTGGGCAATGCCGAAGAACTTAGCCGCTTCGTCCCCGTAGAACCTTACGATCTTATCTACTCCTTCGGGGTCATCCATCACACGCCTCACCCCGAAAGAGTCATTACGGAAATGCGTCACTACGCCCGCTCTGGAACGACGGTCAAGGTCATGGTTTACCACCGATACTCTTGGAAGGTGCTCTGGATTCTTTTGACTTACGGCAAAGGTCAATTTTGGCGCCTTGCGGAGTTGGTCGCCCAGTATTCTGAGGCTCAAACGGGATGCCCCGTCACATACACCTTTACGAAGCGGGAGATTCGGGACCTCTTGGAGCGTCACGGTTTTCGGGTTACGGAAATTTGGGTGGACCACATTTTTCCCTACCGAATCCCTGACTATGTGCAATACCGCTATGTCAAGGTCTGGTATTTCCGCTGGATGCCTCAGCCTCTGTTTCGCTGGTTAGAGCGCCATTTCGGCTGGCATATTTGCGTGACGGCAATAATGCCGTGAAGGATTGAGGAGGTTGGCGGTTCATGGAAGCAAAACCCACCCTTTCTATCGTCGGCTTAGGGAAGTTAGGGGCGCCGATGGCAGCCTGTCTGGCTGCGAAAGGGTTTCCTGTCATCGGTGTGGATGTGGATGCCCGCAAAGTGGATGCTCTCAACCGAGCCCAAGCCCCTGTCTTTGAACCAGGGCTGCCCGAATTACTTCAAGTCGCCAAAACGCGACTGAAAGCCACTCAGGATATCCCAACGGCTGTTTTAAACTCAGAAGTGACCTTCGTCGTCGTTCCGACACCCAGTGAACCCGATGGCTCTTTCTCCCTCCGCTATGTCCTCCAAGCCTGCGAAGGGATTGCTGATGCCTTAAAGAGAAAACCCGAATGGCACCTCGTCGTCATCACCAGCACTATCTCGCCAGGTTCTATGGACAACTCCATCCGACCTTTTCTGGAAGAACGAAGCGGGAAACGAAGCGGTGTGGACTTTGGGTTGTGCTACAACCCTGAGTTCATCGCCTTGGGCAGCGTCATTCGGGACTTCCTCAACCCCGATTTCGTCCTGATCGGAGAATCGGATGAACGGTCGGGTCAAGTGTTGGAAGGCATTTATCGGCAAGTTTGCGAGAACGACCCGCCCATCGTGCGGATGAACTTCATCAACGCCGAGTTGACCAAGTTAGCCGTGAACACCTTCGTGACGACCAAGATTAGTTTCGCCAACATGCTGGCGCGCATCTGCGAGAGGTTGCCTGGAGCCGATGTGGATGTAGTCACAAGGGCTTTGGGGTTGGACAGCCGCATCGGGGCGAAGTATCTGAAGGGGGCGGTCAGTTACGGTGGTCCTTGTTTTCCGAGGGACAACTTGGCGTTGATTGCGACGGCGCGGAAAGTCGGGGCGCCGGCGGACATTGCGGAAGCGACTGACCGTTTCAACCGATGGCAAGTTAAGTGGTTGGCAGATTTTGTGCAAGAACACCTACCTGAAGGTGGTGCGGTCGGGATTTTAGGGTTGGCATATAAGCCAGGCACCGATGTGGTGGAAGAATCCGTCGGGTTACTTTTGGCGCGAGAATTGAGAGAGCAAAGGTTGCGAGTTATCGCCTACGACCCTGCGGGGGTAGAAAATGCCCGACGGATGTTGGGAGATGGAGTAATTTTTGTGAATTCACCTCAGGCATGCATAGACTTATCGGATATCGTCGTTGTCGCAACACCTTGGAAAGAGTTTCATTCCCTTCCGAGGGAAACATGGGAACGACACAGCCCACCCCGCGTCGTCATTGATTGCTGGCGGGTGCTTAGGGGATTAGAAGGTTGCGGCGGCGTCATCTATGTGCCACTGGGGAAAGGAGGCTTGAGGGGATGCTAACCATCTTCTCCACCTGCAAACCCTTTCGGGGTCACTTCGCCATCATCCAGCGCAACGCCATCACCAGTTGGACCCTTTTGCGCCCCCGCCCCGAAATCATCCTCTTTGGTGACGAAGAGGGCGTCGCCGAAATCTGTGCCGAGTTGGGATTGCGCCATGTGCCAGAAATCGCCCGCAATGAGTTTGGAACGCCATTGCTCAGTGACATTTTCCAGAAGGCTCACGCGACTGCGACAAATGATATTCTATGCTACGTGAATGCAGATATTATTCTTATGAGCGATTTTATGACAGCAATTCAAAGAGTATCGTCTTGGCGCGAGCAATTCTTAATAGTTGGGCGTCGTTGGGATTTAGACGTGACTGGGCCTATAGACTTCACGAACAGTGAGTGGGAGAAACTTGTCCGAGCCCGAGCGTTAAAAGCAAACGCACCCCGACCTCCAAGTTGGATTGACTATTTCGTATTTACTAAAAATCTCTATCATGATATCCCGCCTTTTGCGGTAGGACGACTTGTATGGGATAATTGGATGATTTGGAGAGCATTGGCACTCGGTGTTCCAGTGGTAGATATTTCCTCCGCTGTCGTTGTGGTTCACCAAAATCATAATTATTCTCACCATCCCAAAGGCGAGACAGGTGTCCAGCAAGGACAAGAGGCGCAACGCAACTATTGCCTTGCTGGGGGTTGGACGCGGCTTTGCACCATAGACGATGCAACACACTGCTTTGACGGTTCTGTTGTAAGGTTAAACCTGACCATTGCTCGCCTACGGCGAAAGAAGGAAATGTTTCTGCGTTGGCTCATTGACGTAACCCGACCTGTCCGGCACAAACTTGGCATTCGACGGCTGCAAAGTTCACAGGGATGAGCAATGTCCCTTTTGCTAATATGGGACTGATCGCACAGAGAGGCAGGGTTATTTAAAGACCTTCTTAATGCCACCGAGAGAGAATGAGTAGCGTTTTGTTTCTTTGTCGGCTGCATGACTTGAACAAAGAACGGCATGGTTATGCCAAAGCCTTTCGTAAGCGTGGGATTAATCTCGTTTGCGTTCCAGATAAATTTCCTGTGGACAGTGATTTGCGAGTCCTCTTAGATCGGTATCCAGACAAACCTTCCTTAATTATTCAGCCAGAGACAGTTTTTCCTATCCTTCCTTGGGGTCTGACAGAAACTTCGATCCCTACAGCCTGCTTTCAAATCGATGTGCATGCTTATACCCGCCACCGTATTTGTTGGTCTATGCTTTTTGACTACGCGATTTTATTTCATCCAGGTTTTGACGAACAATTCCGCCGGGCTGGACATCCCAAACCTCTCATCCTACCCCATGCAGTGGACGCGGAAACATTTGAGAAATCTGAAGGAGAGCGTGACCTTGAAGTGGGGTGGGTTGGGAGAGTGGACGGACCTATCTATAAAACTCGGAGAAGGGTGCTTCGCTTACTCTCCCAACATTTTCGGATGAATGAATGGTGGCGATCCTATACTTACGAAGAAATGGCAAAGGTATATCAACAGTCGAAAATTGTCGTCAATGTTGGAGGAGATTATTACCTGCAGGATGCCAATCTTAGGGTCTTTGAAGCGATGGCAGCAGGAGCGTTATTGATCACCCAATTACCCAGTGAACTGACCTTGATCGGTTTTGAACCAGATGTGCATTTTATTGGTTACAAAGATGAAAAGGAGTTGCTTGACCTGGTGAAGTATTACCTGCGCAACGAAAAGGAGAGACAGCAGATCGCAGAGGCGGGACGAGAAAAGGTTCTCAAGGAGCACACCTATGACACCCGCGTGGAAACACTTCTCAGAGTGTTGGAACAAGACAAAGGACGACTGTTTGCGCCGGCTAGAAATTGGTCACAAGATCAGGTGCGATTGCTTTATGCTGATTGGTTTTCCGCCCATGGTCGGTTTCGGGAGGCTTGGCGGTGCCTTGTGGGTGTGGAAGATAAGACTTCCGCAATGTGGTTGCACACTGCTTTTAAGGTTCTTGCCCGACAAACAAGGTTTCGTGTGAGAACAATAAAGTCAACTCTGAAAAGGGTTTGCTTAATATGACCAAACCAGAAATTTTCATCCTCACAACAGAACCTCCAGAACGACCAGGGGGAGTGGAACGGTTTGTTAGCACTTTTATGGCGTTAGCAGAGAGGCACGGATATAAAGTCCGAGTGTTTCATCGGGGAAACTGTGCCCCACCTCGTTGGCGAAATCCTAATCCTTCAAGAAAGGTTGAGTGGTTTCTTGCTGGCTTCCTTCAAGGCTACTATGTTGGCAGGGCTGCCCGCAAAGCCCTTCACTTGGATGTCCAGTTAGTCTTGTCTAATGGTCCTGTCGGTTGGTTTTCGGTGAGCGATGAAGTCAAGCAGGTGCATTTCTATCACGGAACTTATAGAGGGCAGGCAGAAGCGATCCGACCCTTCATCACGCGAAGGGGTTATCTCAAGTTGAAATGGTGGGACTCTATGGTCTTGGAGCGGTGGAGTGGGAAGGGAAAGCAGGTTCTTTGCAATTCCGACCAAACTCGGGAAGAAATAAGGAAGTTCTTTCGCATCCACGGCACAACGATTTGGTGTCCGTTAGATACAAAACATTTTTGTCCTAAAGACCGAGCAAAATGTCGCCAAGAATTAGGGTTAGCAGAGGACCGTCCCGTAGGGTTATTTGTCGGAAGCACTCATCCTCAAAAGGGTTTTCCAATCGTTCAATTCCTTATTCGTTCCTTTCCCCAGATTCAATGGGTTTTGGCACTTCGCGGGGCAACCGCGACCGATCAGGATTTGAACGAAAAAGATGTCAGGCTTTTTCAGAATGCATCCTATGAACAACTGCCTCTCCTTTACAATGCTGCGGACTTCTCCTTGTGTCCTTCCCGCTACGAACCATTTGGCTATGTCGTAGCGGAAGCATTAGCCTGCGGCATCCCTGTCATTGCCACTCCGGGCGGCGCCAGTCGCTTGTTTTTGGGCTCACCGCCCCTTGATCAGTTCCTGATTAAGGACCCCGACGATAGAGAAGCCTTTGTCAATGCGGTTTCTGAAATCCTATCCGATCCCGAAGGCTATCAACAAGTTGCGCTTGAAACGGTTCGCCCACACCTTGAGGAACTCATGGCAACTAAAAATTGGTGGCGAAGGTTTTGCATGGCTGTAGGATTAAACGAGGATTAGATAAATGAACGATGTCACTCTTATCGCTCTCCTTGGTCGCTGGGATTACCCAACGGATAGGGTAGAGGATTATTGCACTTATTTAGGCAAAGCATTGAAAGAGCGGGGTGTGGCTTTGCAACTCGTGCGGGTGCCCTGGGCGGAAAAGGGATGGTTCTATGCCTTCCGTTGGCTCTGGCAGGAGGCAAGGGCATGGCAGGGACGATGGGTGCTTGTTCAATACACGGCTTTAGCATGGTCACGACGAGGCTTCCCTATCGGTTTCATGCTTCACGCGAGGGGTGTGTTCCTTCATGAAGCCTAAGTTACTTGTCATCCCTCACATCTACGCCGAAGATATTCGAATTCGGAGCATTGAATTCGCCCGAAGGTTAACAGATTATTTTGAAGTTTATTGTATGCGATGGAGGAAAGATATGTTACATGTATACGATGCCTCTCCACATCGCAGGCGAATGAAACAACTACGGGCTGGTCTTGTTAGCCTTTGCCACCGCTTGGACAAGAAGAAAGGAAGGGATGGGGTCATTTATGTGGATGCTCCCCATCTCCAGCCACTTCTCTTAAAAAGGTTCATGGGGATGCGGTTAGCCTTGCATTTCAGTCGCACTTTCAATACGTGTGTGTTGAACTACCTTGTCCGTCATTTGAACATTAACATTATTTTGATGGCATCTGAACGCTTCTATTTCCCGACTGTGCCTGGCGTAAGGAAATTCTTTGACATCGTTGATTGGTTTGACGAAGATTCTGTATCACCCCAGATATTGAAAGAGACGCGGCAGTATCTCGGTTACTTGGCTTCTCATGCCGACGGCATCTTTGCAGTCTCGGATGCTTTAGCCGAAAAATTGAACACAGAATACAACCTACAAGCTATAGGACTACCCAACGGTGCTGATTTACAAATTTTACGCAATGTGCCTAAGGAACATGTCCAGTCTGTCCGCAAGAAGTGGGGTCTATCAGGTAAGTTTGTTATCGGCTACATCGGTAATCATGCTCCTTATGCAGGCATTGATTTCGTCTTAGAGATGTTTAAATCGTTGCGTGAGGAGATGAGAGATGCATGCCTGTTCGTGGTTGGTCCTGTGGACTGCTGGCGGGATACGATTGCTAACTTTGGATTAAAAGACGCTATCTTTACAGGACAAATATCACCTTTAGAAATCCCTGCCTATTTTCATGCCATTGATATAGGAATTCTCGCTCAATATAAATCACCCGGAACGGATTTTGCCTTTCAAATCAAAATAGTAGAGTATACGGCTTGTCGTAAATTTGTCGTATCTACACCCTTATTAGTTTGGCAACGCCTCAATTGGCCAAATGTTATCCTCGCTAACCAAACGGTAGAGGACTGGGTAAGGGCTATCATTACAGCGCGTGATTTGAGGTGGCAACCAGAGTGGGACAATATAGTTGAGCCATACGACTGGAAAGCGCTAAGTCAAAGGCTTGCGGACTATTTACTTGGATGACTAAACTGCCATTGGGACGCTATTGCAAGGCGTTTCTTGGAGGTTCTGGACGGATGCAAGGGAACAAATATCGGGTCTTAATCGTTTCTTCCCATCCCGTTCAATATGCGGCGCCGTTGTATCGGCTGATGGCGCAACATCCCAAACTGGACATCCTCGTCGCTTATTGCAGTTTGCAGGGGGCAGAGAAAGGGGTTGACCCCGAGTTTGGTGTGGAAGTTGCTTGGGATGTCCCACTGTTAGAAGGCTATCCATCGCATGGGTGCATGTGCCCAACCGATCGCCATGACCAGGCTTGGGACGGTTTTGGGGACTCATCAATCCAGGGCTGTGGCAGCTTATTTGGCGAGAGCATTGGGATGCGGTCATAGCTCATATGGGGTTGGGCTACATCTATGCGAGTTTTTAGATCGCGGCGACAGCGGCGAAATTCAAGAAAATTCCCTTTCTCTTCGGGACAGATGCTTACGACTTCCAGCCCGAGATGGACGCCGATGGAAAGTCCCTCTTAAGATCTTGGATATTACCGCGCCTCTTGCGGTTAGCCGATGTTGTCCTTGTGATGTCCAGCGGTGGGATACAGTTCATGCGACGACTCGGCATCCCTATAGAACGGGTTGTCTTGACACCCAATGTAGTTGATAACATATGGTGGGTGGGAAAGGTTGCTCAAGTTGATCGTCAAGCTGTCCGACAGCGATGGAACATCCCTGAAGATGCTCTAGTAGTTCTTTACTGTGGTAAGTTGCAAGCATGGAAGCGCCCCATAGATCTACTCCATGCTTTCGCCCAGGCCAACATTGAAAACGCCTATCTGGTTTTGGCGGGGGAAGGACCGTTACGCTCTGAATTGGAAATGGAGGTTCAACGGCTTGGGATTTCTGAGAAAGTCCGCTTTTTAGGTTTTGTCAATCAGTCTCAACTTCCCCCTGTTTATCGGGCTTCAGATGTATTGGTGCTTCCTTCTGCTTATGAAGCTTTTGGCTTAGTCGTTAATGAGGCAATGTTGTGTGGTCTCCCAGCGATCGTCAGCGATCGGGTCGGAGCGAAATGGGACTTGGTTGAGGACGGGGTGACCGGATTTGTTTACCCTTGTGGGGATGTAGCGGCGTTGGCAAGGATTTTGAGAGACTTATTGTCAAACCGAGAAAAGCTTGAGAAGATGGGTCGTGCTGCACAGCAACGGATAGCGAATTGGTCACCACAAAAACATGTGGATGGGATAGTGGAAGCAGTGGAGAGAGCCATTCATCGCCCCCAGAAGAGAACCCAATAGATCACATGCTTTCCATCGCCTCTAGGTTTTGGCTCTTCTCGGTTCTTTTAACGATAGGGCTATGGTCAGGGTTGCGTGCCTCCCCCCTTTTTGTCCTTTGCCTTTATTTCGTTTGGTTGATTTTTGAAGACCTTGCCCGTAAGTTGGCTGGTAATGACATCACCCTGTATTTTACCAAGTATTTTTTGATGGCGGGGATTGTGTTGCAATTGATCCGTCGGCATCCTTGGCACCGACGACCTTTCCCGCCATTATTGGCGCTCTGGATAGGTCTTTGGGCATTGGTAGTCATCGGCAACAGTTTCAACCCTAACTTATGGCATCCCCTTCAAGCCCTTGTCGGCATTCACGCCGACCTTTTATTCTTGATCGTTTTCCTGCCCGCAGGTTATTGGCTTCTTCAAAAATCGGATGACTTGCGGCGATTGATGGTGGTCATCTGCCTGCTCTCTGTCTTTCCCACGATAGTGGCATTTGTTCAATGGGTTTATGACCCTTCCTTTCTAAACACGACTGTCATGGTGGGCACAGAGTTACGCCCCATTAATGTGCGAGGTATCGGAGAAGTTGAAATCGCTCAGGTCAACTCCGTTTTCACAGAGCACGGTCGTTTCGCTAATTACGCCGAGATGATTTGTTGGTATGGTCTGAGCGCAATCGTTCTCTTCGCATCTCCACAAAGGAACTTTCCCCAAGTGACTGGTTGGTTGGGATTTAGCATGGGTGTCATGGATATGTTGTTACTAGCGAAAAGGCGACCTATTCTTAATAGCCTTGTCGGGCTCTTACTCTTTGTCACGCTGGCGCTACCCCGAAGAAGAATTTTTTCTATTTTTCCCGTGCGCCACCTCTCGCTCGTCGTGGCATTACTGGTAGGGCTTTATCTCCTTTACCCCCAGACTTTTAAATCGGTCCAAGATTTTCTCCTGAAAACAATGATAGGTTCAGATGAGAGACCTTCGGAGATAGCGGTCCGAATGCCGTCCTACCTTGAGCAACTACAGATCATCGGTGATGTCGGTTTGTTAGGGAATGGGACGGGTTCAGTAGCGCTGGGGTTGCAATATCTTCAAACTCGGTTGGGTATTGACATCCCAGAGCCTGTCACGGAAAACGGTTTCGCCGATAAGGCTTGGAACTATGGGCTTTTAGGTCTGCTGGTTTGGTGTGGGCTTTTAGCCCAATTGCTTTGGGAGTTATCTCGGGGACCCACCCATACTCTTGATCCCAGATGGTGGGCATTTCGCCGTCTTGTGCTTTGCTGGGCGCTGCCTTACTTTACCCTCAGCCAGTTAATAGGTTCCCACTTCATGACGGACTATTTAGCCCAATCGTATTATTGGTTTTTAATCGGTTTGGCGTTGCGCCAAATCAGTTTATTAAACGCTGACACGCCACCGTCCCTAAAGGTGGTGGCAGCCCCTTGTCGTTAGTGATGCTTCTAATTCCGATCAGCGACCCAAAACAAAGGCAAGCCAAAGATTTAAAATGCGGATACTGATCTTGACAACTGATGTTTGGGGTGTTGGCGGGGTTGAGCGCTACAGCCGCTCTTTTTGTCTTTTTACTGTGCCAGCAAAGAAGGGAAAAGAGGTCTGTTGTAATGTTTAACAGTCAGATCAGGCGTATTTTGGTTTACCGAATTGGGCAATTAGGGGACATCATTGTTGCGCTGCCCGCTATGTGGGCGGTGCGTCGGTGTTTCCCAGGCGCCTATATGGCTCTCCTTTGCGACCGTCACACTAAACCAGGATATGTGTTGGCTCAAGAGGTGCTTCCTCCCAAGGGTTTGTTTGATGAATACTTGACATACAAAGCGAATGTTAAGGGCACTAATCCTTTGAGCTTAATAACTGTCTTGCCGACATTACGCCAACGCCAATTTGACATGTTGGTTTATTTGGCACCGCGTTTACGATCCCGTTGGAAGGTCTGGCGAGACTTGCTCTTTTTTCGCTTAGCAGGTATTCGCCAGTTCGTTGGGCATAAAGGTTTTAAACCTTTACCGCCACGACCATCAAGTGGGAGTCTGCCAAAGGTGGAGCACGAAGCCGATCATCTCCTTGATCGGCTTGCAAGAAGTGGTCTTCCAGTGTCGGTAAGTGATTATGGATGCATGGACTTGAAGTTGACTCAGACAGAGTTGACTGAAGCGGAAGCCTGGCTAAAACTTCGGTTAGGTCGCTGGCATAAAGGTCTTCTCATTGGCTTTGGGCCTGGGAGCAAATGGCCTTCTAAGGTCTGGCCTTTAGAACGCTATGCAGCCTTAGGGCAGCGTTTGATAGACGAGTTTGATGTTTTCCCTATTGTCTTCGGTGGTCCAGAGGACCGAGGATTAGGGGAACAATTGCTTGCCCATTGGGGACGCGGTGCCAATGCTGCTGGTGAGCTCAAGGTGCGCCAGGCAGCCGCTTTGCTGAGTTTTTGCCAACTTTATGTGGGCAACGACACAGGCACCATGCACTTAGCAGCGGCAGTAGGGGTAACTTGTGTGGTCGCCTTTTCGGCACAGGATTGGCCTGGTCGTTGGTATCCTTACGGGGACCAGCATTTTGTCCTACGCCGTTCAGTTCCTTGCGAAGGATGCATGCTGAGTGTTTGTAAAGAGCGAGGTAAGGTTTGCTTAATGGAGATCAGTGTAGAAGATATGTGGCGAGCTTGCCAAAATGCCTTATTGGACAAAATACACCAACCTTTCAGAACTCAATATTAGCCGATTAGCCGAGTTGATGTAAATGATGACTTTGTGCATCCTCAAGGTGACCCAGGCTTACGAACCTTTTCTGGACAAAGGTGGACCTGCCGTTAAAGTACCTGCTATTGCTCGGCGCTTAGCCCAACGAGGGCATGCCGTCACGGTGCTCACCGCCGATCTGGGTCTTGGTGCTTGGGGATTGGGTGTTAGGGATTGGCGATTGGATGTTGGGGAAACGGAAGGCGCTAACTTTCTCCATCACCCAACCCCCAAAACCCAAAACCTAACACCCAAAACCCAACACCCAAAACCCAACACCATCTACCTGCCCACATGGTTTCGTTATCGCGCCATCACCTTCAACCCCAGTGTGCTCCCCTTCTGCCTGAAGCGGTTGAAGGAATTTGATGTCGTGCACATCTATGGGCTTTACGACCTGCTCGGACCTGTCGTCGCTTCTTTCTGCCGCCGCTTCAGCATCCCTTACCTCGTAGAACCGATGGGGATGTTTCGCCCTATCGTTCGTAATATCCGCTTAAAGCGCCTCTATCTGCGCCTTTTAGGAAGGCGCATGGTTTTGACCGCCAACGCCGTCATCGCTACCTCGGAGCAGGAGCGGCGGGAGTTGATAGAAGATGGTGTCCCCGAAGAACGGGTCGTCCTGCGGCGTAACGGCATTGAAGTGCCTGACCGATTGCCCGAACGCGGAGCCTTTCGGGAGCAATGGCGCATCCCGTCCGACACGAAAGTTATCCTCTTCTTGGGACGGTTGGTGCCCAAAAAGAGTCCCGACATGCTCATGGACGCCTTTGCGGGGTGTCTGAAGAAGTTGGGCGACAACAAAAAGGCGTGGCTTCTTGCCCTCGTCGGTCCCGATGAAGGGGACGGCTATCGGGAATACCTACAGGCTTACGGGGCAAGGTTGGGCATCAGTGAACGGTTGTTGTTTTTGGGTCCGCTTTATGGGGATGCAAAGTGGGCAGCCTTGCAAGATGCCGATGTCTTCGTCCTTCCGTCCCAAAACGAAAACTTTGGCAACGCGGCGGCGGAAGCCATCGCCGTCAGCACGCCTGTCATCGTCACCGACCGTTGCGGCATCGCGCCAATGGTGCACGACCAAGCCGGTTTGGTCGTGCCTTACGAACGGGAGGCGCTAACGGAGGCGCTCTGGCGCTTGTTGACAGATGAGGCGTTACGAGAACGCTTCCGACAAGGTTGCCGTAAGGTTGCTGAATCCCTCTCGTGGGATGAACCTGTTGCTCAGATGGAACAACTGTATGAGGCATTAAGAGGGGTGAAGCGGGGATGAAACTTTCTGTCATCGTTCCTTGCTACAACGAGCGCCCTTACATTGAGGAGGTTCTCCGGCGAGTTGTTAAAGCTCTTCCTCAGGTGGAGAAGGAAATCATCGTCGTGGATGACGGTTCCACCGACGGCACCCGTGAGTGGCTCGTGGAAACCTTCGGCACCACCAATCCTCACCCCGCCTTTATCGCGTGGACGGAAGAGACAGGCTGGCAGGTGCGCTCGCTGCCTTTTGAAGGGGGGCAAGGGCAGAAAGGCGACAGGACGGCAACTCTACGACCTTGCTCCCTGCGGGTGATTTTCCACGAGCGTAACAAGGGAAAGGGGGCAGCCTTGCGGACAGGTTTTGCGGCAGCAACGGGAGATGTATTGGTCATTCAAGACGCGGACTTGGAGGTTGATCCAGAGGACTGGGAGGAGATGTGGCAATTGATTGCTAACAACTATGCTGATATAGTCTACGGTTCCCGCTTTTATGGTAAACCTCACCGTGTCCTTCGCTTCCATCGCTATCTCGGTAACAAACTCATCTCCACGCTGGTCAACTTGCTCTGTGATGTGACCTTGAGCGACATTGAGGTCTGCTACAAGATGTTTCGGAGAGAAGTCTTAGAGAGCATTACGCTAACTTGTGACGATTTCGGCTTTGAAGTTGAGTTCACGGTAAAGGTCGCCAAACAAAAGCGATGGCGGATTTACGAGGTAGGTATCCGTTACTATGGGCGAACCTATACTGAGGGCAAGAAAATCAACTGGAAAGACGGATTAAAGGCGCTTTGGTATATCGTAAAGTTTTGGGCAAAAGGGTGAGAGCACCTTGAAGGCGGTAGAGGACTTCTATGAGGGTTCAGAGTTAGAGGGATTAACGCTTCGCCACTAATTACTATCGTTGGCTCTACGAGGAATTTCGCCCCTATCTGCGAGGTCGTTTTGAAAAGGACGAAGAAGCGATGAGGCAAATGCATGATTTGTTAAAAGGTGGAGGACATCTTTGTCTCTTCGTTCCTGCCCTCCCTTGGCTGTATGGGAGTTTAGACGTCCAATTTGGTCACTATCGCCGTTATACGAAACGCCGCCTTAAAGAGTTGGCGAGGCAGGCTGGCTTTGCTATAGAGAAGTTGCGCTTCTTCAACCTATTGGGCGTTATCACCTGGTTTTTGATGGGGAAAATTTTGCGCTGGCGAACTTGGAACGCAACACCGGTGGCGGCTTATGACCGACTCATCATCCCTTTCCTGCGTCGGTTGGAGCAACACTTTTCACCTCCCTTGGGACAAAGTCTGTTGATGGTGGTGCGTCGTGAACCCTGAACGGCGTTGGCTTTTCATCCTTTTTCTCCTGACCCTCCCCCTCGTCACCCCTTACCTGCGGGGTGATGGGATCAGTTACTACGCCTATATTGCCTCGTTGGTCATTGACCACGACCTTTACTTTGAGGATGAGTATCGTCATGCTGACCCATTGCATTACCATAACTACTTTGACGCGCAAGATCGCTTAAAGCCCCATCTCTATACTCAGACAGGTTTTGTAAGAAATATGACATCTATCGGTCCATCCCTTTTGTGGGCGCCCTTCTTCCTGACCGCCCACACCTTCACTGCCCTCTACAACGCCTTTCCTTTCCCTCACGCCCCCATCCCGCGAGACGGTTTCTCCTTGCCTTACCGTTACCTTTGCGCCTTGGGCACCGCCCTTTACGGTTTTCTGGGCTTGCTCTTGGCGTTCTCGGTAGCGAGGCAACTTTTTGACGAGCGGGTCGCCTTTTGGGCGACTTTGGGACTCTGGTTCGCTTCGGGGTTGCCCGTTTACATGTATTTCCTGCCGTTCATGTCCCATGCCCACTCCGCCTTCGCCTGCAGCCTTTTGGTCTGGTTCTGGTGGCGCACTTATGACCAGCGGGTGGCTGCCGATGACTTGACCACCTCCTGCCTTCGGTCGTGGTTTCTTCTCGGACTTCTCAGCGCCTTAGCGTTCATCACCTACTACCCAAACTTGCTCCTGAGCCTTTTTGTCCTCGCCGATTTCGTTGAGTTGACACATCGTGCCCGACGACACCCTTGGCGTTTCGCCGTCCCCTTTGTCGCCGTTCCAATGGTGCTTTGGGCTTTCGGGTTCTTCCTCGGATGGCTTCCGTTAGGGTTAATCAAGTGGGTAATCTACGGGTCACCCTTCCAGTTGGGTTATGGCGAACCTTGGTGGTTTTTTGACCCCCGCCTTTGGCAAGTGCTCTTCTCGTCAGAGCATGGGCTTTTCAGTTGGACGCCTATCCTCTTGCTGGCGTGCCTCGGGTTCATCCCGCTCATCCGCCGTCATCCCGCTTTGGGCTGGCGGTCTCTCTCAACCTTCCTCGCTTTCTGGTATGTCATCGCCAGTTACGACGACTGGCACGGTCAATCGTCCTATAGCAACCGCTTCTTCCTCTCATTGACGCCCCTCTTCGTCTGCGGGTTAGCGGCGCTATTAGCGATGGTGCGGGAACGCCTCAATGCAACGGCGTTTCGCTTCGTCCCCATCTTCGTCGCCCTCCTTGCCCTTTGGAACTTTGGTTTCATCTTCCAGTGGGGCACGGGGCTGATCAACAAGCGGGGACCGATTTCATGGGCAAAGATGGTTCGCCAGCAATTGACGGTCGTCCCGAAAGAGATGCCCCGCACTGCCTTCCTGCTCGTCACCGACCGCCAAAGGTTGCTGAAAGAGATAGAGCGACGCGACATGGAAGAGGCGCGCCACTACCGCATCCGACGGTGAACCGACGATGTGTGGGATCGCAGGGATGGTGAGTGTTGAACCTTTATCGGCAGCGCCCCTTGGGCGGATGCTGAAGCGGAT
>Ga0079996_111683_pt1 | contig 27471 bp, 21 predicted proteins | sample PerSpoAPS_AMetaG_FD_69199 | JGI IMG/M metagenome (GOLD analysis project Ga0079996, IMG submission 69199) | Thermal spring microbial communities from Yellowstone National Park, Wyoming, USA - Perpetual Spouter A (PS_A) MetaG (SPADES assembly)... | ecosystem: Environmental > Aquatic > Thermal... | reverse complement strand
CGAACATCCTTAACCCTATAACCACCTAGATTTCCTCAAAAACTTTCTAAGAGCGCAGTTCATGGCTCTAAGAGCCTTAGACTTAGTAAGCTTAAGTTTAAGCTTACATCCACTTAGATTTAGTTCTCAAACTCCTCACAGTATATATTTATAAATTTAAATCTATAAATTTACTTTTTAGTGGGGGGGAGAGTTGTTTAGAATAATATCTGATGTTAGTATGAAACTTAGGAACTTTCTAAGAGCAGTTCTTCATAGAGTATTACTTTATAGGAGGATTCCCCTTTTCCTCGTACTTCTTCTTATCATACTCCTTGTTGTTTATGGTTCTTATGCTTTTATGGAAATAGATCCTAGGTCTAATGTGTTCTGTGTTCTATGCCATAATATGAGGCCTTTCTATTTGGAGCATGCTACTGGTCCGCATTCACATTTTAATTGCCATGTTTGCCACCCTTTTACTCTTGATGTTTTGAAGGAGCCTGTCATCTACATTCTCTATAGGCCTTCAGCTGAGGAGATTAGGGTTAGGACGTTGTTTTTGTACGATGAATGTGTTAAGTGTCATAGTGTTGTTGAACTATCTAAGGATAGGATTCATGAGATTCATTTAGGTCTAGCTAGGAGGGTTTCATGCTCTGCTTGTCATAGTAGTCATTTAATGGATGTTAGAAATGATGATTGTATTCAATGTCATAATTATCAAAGGGTTGTTAGTAATCATCTAAACTTCCATGCTGAAGCTGAGAGGCTGGCTGCCCAGGGTGTAGTAACATGCCAGAGATGTCATCAAACACTGGATCCTACAAGTCTAGAGGGGGTTATTAGGGGTGCTACATGTTTTGATTGCCACTCAACCCCGCTAAAGAGTGTGGTTGTGGAGGGTAGGATGTGTGTTGAATGTCACAGGTAAGATTCCAGCCTCGCTATAGCAATACGAGTTAGGAGTATGAGGAGTGCGAAGAACGCTATTAGTGCTACTATGATTAAAACTGGGGAGGGTATTACAGGTATGGGGATAGCTGGAACTTCTAATGCTAGATCAGTTGTTACAATTCTAGGATCTTTCTGAGGAGTGTTAAGCTCTAAGATGTACCCGTATACCCTTGTAATAGTAATATCCCCTATGTTATCCACCTCTACGATAATCCTCTTAAGGATGCTATCGAGTGCTACACCATGCTCTAGAAGCTCCTCGATAGCATAGCTTAGGACTATGGTTAAATTGTATTCTTGTAGATTACCTGTCTTTAAAACCTTATACCCAGTGGTTGTAGTGTTAAGCCACCAAGAGTACCTTTCACCATGTGGTCTAAGACCTCTCATAGCGAACTCAGGTATCACCTGGATCTCTATTGGCTTAGATTGATCTAAGGCTTTTAATGTTAAAGTGAATTCGAGTACGAGGTTTTCAGAGATCTTTATTGGTAGTGGTTCTGCTAACTCTACTAGTATAACCTTGCTATCAGCTGGTGTAATTTCAAGCTCTCTCTCAAGTCTAACGATAGTCTCCTCTATAATGTTCTTCTCCCAATCTCTATAATAGCCTAGAGCAAGCCTCCTCTTTAGGTTAAATATCTCCAATGATATGAACGATCTTTTATCGAGTACTGTGGGGGTTACATTGAATCTCCTAATCTCAAGACTACTAATACCTCTAACCTCAAACTCCACCTCTGCCTCAAGTAGGACTATGGGTCTTCCTGGATCCTCTCTACGTATGGTGATCAAGCCTTTAGATGTACCCTCCTCTGGAAAGGCCATGAGCACCTTGTATACAAGTGTGTGGTTGAGAATATTTCTTAACTCTGCAACTTTAATAGCTAGAGGCTCCTGGAAGCCCATGTGGGGTGTGTAGGATATGGAGCTAACCCTGTATGAGGCTGTCGTATTTGTCCCTAGATAGACTGCAACCCACCCCTCTCCTAGACTCTCAACTTTAATAACTTTTAATGGGTACCTGACGGGGCTTAGCTCTACGACCCTAATTGTTATTAAACCTGTATCCCTGGAGATGTTATAGGTTACAGGTGTGAATCCAAGGAATGTAGATGCTAAGGTAACCTCCTTTAGGGTGGCAACCGGCCCTACTACAGGTATATGTGCTGGTATGTGCATGGAGTCTCCAGGCCCTAGCTCTCTGGATACGGGTAGTTCAATGTTATTAGCTGATATTCTAAGGTTAACTGTTAGGTTTGGTAGATCAGCTACCCTAACCCCTGCTACCCTATAGTCTATTATTAGTGTTGATGCATTCCTGAACGTGGGGTACGCCATTACATATACTGATGCTATGCTTATACCTCCACGTAGCATCCTGTATATTGCTGCTGTCTCGCTTATGAGCACGGGTTTTAGTTCTACCATGGCGTACCTAATACCGGGGATGAACCAGAAGCTGTGGATACCATGAGCTCCGAGAAGTGCTCCTAGGTTAAACTCGTAGCCTAGAATCCTAAAACCATCACTGAGGGATAGTGTTAGCTTATCAACATACAAGTGGTACTTCAGCCTGGGGTTAAGCGTTCTACCCGGTATCTCTGATAGGGTGAGAGCTCCTCTAAACCCTACACCTTCAACCGTATACTCACTATAAGCCCATACACCCCATACAGCTGTAACTGTAACTGCTATCCTAGCATTTAGAGGTTTTAAACCTAGTAGACTCTCTATAGCCGGTGTGTAGAGCTCATAGTAGGCTATAATGCTGTATGGTGCTGAGAAGCTCTCATAAACTCTAATGTTTATCCTAGCTATATCAAATACGTTGATGCGTACACTAAGGTTAACCCACCTATCAGAGATTCCTGTAACGTTAAGTGTGGGGGTGCTCGTAGCGTATACTGGTATAGTGTTATAGCATACTATGAGGTGGAGGATAAGAGCTAAAATGATTAAAGCTTTAACCTTAACCATTTTAACCATAAGAGTACACCCCCCATGAGGGTTAAGGTTGCTAATGCTAGATCGTACCTGGAGCTGTGCACACTCTCTCCAACACCCATGCTAAGCCCGCTCTCAGAACTCATAGACCATAGTGTTTCATATACATCCTCTCCAACACCTGACATCCTATGTATTATGTTGAATGCCTTAACATAGGCTAGAACCTTCTCTAAGGCTAGTAGCCTAGATTCAGGTCTCTCCTGTAATAGTGCTAACTCCATGTAGTATATGGCCATTAGGGGGACTCTCTGGTTACAATCAACATACGATCCTATAGTTCTTGTAAGGGATTCTAGTCTAGCTTCTATTAGGGGGGTTAGGTTTGGAGCTAGTGCTAGTGTTGTTAAACCATGTGATATGCCTTCTAGAGCGTAAGCTATGGCTGTTGGGGTGGCATTAGCTTCATTCAATCTACTAGCTGTGTACATGTAGCTACTCATGGTTGTAAGCATTGGTGATGTAATCCCTGTAGCTACAGAGTAGTACCATGTGTAATCACCTCCTCTAACAATGTAGTCTACGTACTTGGAGGCTACATTTATAATCCTAGCTTCTAGGTTGAACTGTCTCTCAACAATGTATGGTATTATGAAAGCTCTAGCTTTAAAAGACATCGCATCAATCCATGCCAGCTCTCTAGCTACAAACAAGCTTGGAGCCCATCCTCTAACCTCTAAAGCTCCTAGGAGCATTGATATCCTGAAATCACATTCTCTAAGGATGTATGATGCAAATCCAAGTGATAGGAGGTGATCTGGGCTATAAATTCTAGACATGAATAGGAGGTTTTGCGATGATTCAAAGTTACCTAGAGCTTCTGCTAAAGCTAACCTAATATCGCTTAGAGCGAACATTGTTAAAGTGTACCTAGCATACTTAGCCTCCATATAAGCTTGCGTTAGTGCTTCAAGAGAAGCTAGGATCGTACCATTACGCTTAAGCATACCACTTAGGTTTAGGAGGCTTTCAGCTCTTAGAAGAGATTCCTCAATCAAACCTGTTAGATCACGGGGTAGCCTATGCCTGTATATTGTTAGAAGCTCCCATGTCCTTGAAATATCCCTACTTAAATCCTTGCTGGTAAAGTTTACAATTAACGTTATTAGGTCAACTCTGTACTTTGGTAGAGCGCTTTTCACCAACATAACCCTGTATAGTTCATCTAGGCTAGGAGCTCTTCTGAGTAGTAGGTTTAGGGATATATTGAATGCCTCGTGTAGACCGCTAACCTGGAGTACACTTAGATTTAAACGTTCTAAACCTATGCTCTTGAATCTAACCTCTCTAACCTCGTAGACATAGGGGCCTAGACGTTCGAACCTAGTGGTAGTTGTTAACGTGACATTTTGTAGTAGTGGTATCATGTAGTATGTGAAGTTATACCTACGAGCGGCTTCACCCTTAACGTAAATGTAGCCTACGTATAGCACGAGTGAGTCAAGGCTTACAGCCCCCGTTGACATTAGGTTAGCTGGAAGACTGGTGTTAGTTAGAAGTGAGTATGTAGCTAGGAATACCGGGAGACCTAGACTAGGACCTACTATAACAGTTATCCTAGGATCTGTTACAAGCTCTACGTAGACATCATAAGACCACGGATCCAAACCTAAACCTAGCATAGCCTCGTAAACAGCTAGGGTAAGGGATAGGTTGAAGAGGGGGTCAAAGGATCTGATATTGGATCTAACAACCCCAGTACCACTAGCAACATGTATTTTAACTAGAACAGGGTACCCCTTATCCTCGTAAACAACAACACCATAACTCATCCCGGGTGGGAGTTCAGCTTCAACTTTAAAATCAACCTGTAGTAGGAGTGCTAGGGTTAAGAGTAGAACTAGGACTCTCCTCATAAGGGTATGGTATATCGTTCTATTAAGATTTAGCCTCCTATATACCACCAATATCGGGTATCCCCTAATTTAAAATAGTAATCTAAAATTTTAAAATCTTAACTGCTAGAATATATTACATATATCGACATATTAACTTTGGAAGCTTATGGATTAGATGGGTGGAGGTGTAGGTGTTATGAGATCTTATAGGACTTTACTTGCTTTAGCTACAACGTTTATTATATTAATGTTGGTTATAATTGTGCCGAATGGTTTCATATCACTTAGCGAGCTAGCTAGCCTATTTACGTGGGATACGCTTGGTGGTAATGTTTATAGAGCTGCGTTTGTAGTAACACCTCCAGGTGCCATGACAGATGCTCCTACTGCTAGGTGGACTGCTGATCTCACAGGACAACATTATGGTGTTAATGTTAACCCTCTAGTTGTTGATATTAATCGTGATGGTGTTATGGAGGTTGTATTTGTGGATTCCTCTGGTACACTTGTTGTAGTTAGAGGTGATACTGGAGCTATACTATTGACAAGCTATCTAGGTTTATCAGCTTATAGTACACCGGCGGCCTACGATGTTGATGGTGGATGGCTTGAGCTTATAGCTGTTACCAGGTTTTCCGAGGTTGTAGCTTTAAAGTTTCCAACTGCTTGGAGTGTTAGTGTTATGTGGAGGTTTAGGGTTCCAGTTGACTCAATATCGTCTAGCCCTCTCGTTTACGATGTTGATGGTGATGGTGTTGGAGAGGTTTTCGTATCAACAAGTGTAGGTTTATACTGTTTAAGAGCATCTGATGGTGTTCTAAAATGGTTTTTCAAGAGTTATGGTAGAGTTTTCTTATCAAGCCCCGTGTTATTGGACGATGTTAATGGTGATGGGTCCAGGGATGTAGCTCATATTACAGGTTACCCTCCGAGGGTCTACGTTGTTAATGGGCGTGATGGCATGCTAATAAGATCTTGGGATCTATGGGGTCTTGATAGTAGGTTTGTTGACATGCTAGTAGTACATTCCCCTGCTTCAGCCGATGTTGATGGTGATGGTGTAAGGGATGTTATCGTAAGTATTGGGAGGGAGGTTTTTAGAACGGTAACCCCGACATATAAGACTGGGTCCATGGGGTACATTGTTGTGTTGAACCCAGTATCTGGAGCCTACTATGTAGCATCACTTACAGGATACTCTCTGTACACTTGGTTCGCTCAACCAGCTATAGCTGTTGGTGATACCGATGGAGATGGTAGGGCTGAGATTATCGTTGCAAGTGAGGATTCAGGATTATACCTTATAAAGTTCGTAAGCGGGGGTTTAACTGTAACCTTCATAGCTAGACTTGAAACATACTATTACACCTGGACTGCAAAGGACACTACTCCAAGGGGTTCAGCTCTAGTTATAGCTGATATCGATGGGGATGGTGTTCTAGAAGCTATAACATTAACAATAACGGGTACTGCAAGGGTCCCACTTCAATACATACTTAGAGCTACACGTCTCACAAGCCCCTACACTACACTCTGGACAGTTACACTACCAACACCTACAGGTTACCCCGTTAGGATTGGATGGCCTTCAATAGCATTAGGTGACGTTGACGGTGATGGGAAGTTAGAGGTTATAGTAGCCGCCTATGATAGGGTGTTATGCTATGATAGGTAGACGTCATGTCTACGTAATCATGGTAGCTTTGATATTCACTGGATTCCCTCCAATCCTCCAGTCACAAGCTGATTTCGTATCCACGCCATCCCATAACTCGGGTTCCTACACGCTCAGCGATGCGGGTTTTGTATGTCGTATATGCCATGTAGGGCTTCCCAGTGCTGCTACCTATGCTGAGGAGTCTATGGGGGTTGTTGAGGATTATAGATGCGTAGCTTGCCATGCTTCACTAAGTAGAACTAATCCTCATTTTAGAGCTCTAGCTTCAAGCCCTCATAGCTCTCTTGGATGTCTCTTCTGCCACTGGGTTTACCATTTAGGACACCAAGCGTATGGCAGTGATACAGGTGGGGTTTACGGGTGTTTTGGTGGTAAGTGTCATCAGATTGTAACCCAGGATTACGCACTCCCCTCTGGCGCTACTGTGTACTTTCTCAATACCTATGTTGTAAGAGTTACGAGTACTTCGAGCTTTAACATCACAAGGTATCTGTACTTCTACGCTAAAGATCCTACTAGAGCGGGTAGAGGTGTTTATGCTATGATCTTCGGTGACCCCTATAATGCTTTACGAAGCTACCCAGTCCACCTATACCCTAGTGATAAGAGGTTTTGGACATGCCTACACTGTCATTTCACAAGGTTAGGTTATAACGAGACCGGTGTTACAACAACATACTGGTTAAGTCACCCGGATAGATGTTATGACTGCCACTCTGTAGATGTAGGTTTAACAGGGCACTCTGTAGCTGTAGCCTCCTACACCTGGAGTCTTTGCGGTTCATGTCATACGGGTATAGCTAATAGTATTAAGGGGACTGTGCACGCTAACCTAGGTTGTAGATGTCATAACGTGGTCCACATATCACGTTACAATAGCTCTGCTTCATGGCTTAAGATATACCACCCACCTCCAGGTATCTACATTACACCTGTAACGGTAGACTTCACAACATGGGCTAGAAGGTTTTACTATGAAAGACCTAACGGGACAGCATTAGGAGTCCCTGTACACTCTCTCCAAGTAGATACAGATATAAGGTATATTACCGTAGCGTATGTGCTAAGAGACGCTAATGCAACTAGAAGTGCTGAGTTCAAATGGCTTATATGCTATAACTGCCACATAATAGTCTCAAGTGGATCGGTAGCAGTAGATAGCTTGGGGAGGATACCAATACCAGCGATAACACTGGATATCGAGGATCCACATTTAATAAAACCACTTAGAACATATACAACACCTAGAAACCTAGAGGAGGTAGGTGGTGTAGCTCAGAGAATACCTCTTATCATAACACTACTAGTATCCCTTATAATAGTAGCCATAATGCTAAGAGTTATAAAGCAATTTAGGGAGAGTACAAGTTAAACCTCCTCTAAGCACCTCCAGGCACCACATGGTATTTTAATATTCTTATGAGAGCTCCTATCATGAGCCCCATCAGCCACTCTATGATATCACCTTGTGTTTCAAGAGGATCCTCCCTCTTGTAGACTAGATCAACGTACTGGTAGATTAGGTAGGCTATGGTAGCTTCAACACTTACACCTAGGATTACCGTAGCTATAGCTGGGATTGTATGGAATACTATTCCAGGGAGATCCACACATGACTTAGCTACACACCATCTAACCTTCATCCTCCAACCTCCCTAAAGACTACTGGTTTCCAGTTAACATCTTCTCGCTACAGTAGGTTGTTACTAGTGTAATGCATGTTAGAGCGTATGCCAGTATCTTAAACATCTTAACAACATCTATAAGCCTTGATACTACTACTAGAGCCTCCCTCTCTAGACTGGGGTCATCTAGCATTCCGTTAAGTGTTTCCTCTAATCTCTCTAGCTCTAGAACGCTACCTATATCACATTCACGTCTATACTCTTGTGCTGCCACAGTTAGGCTAGCTAGGATCCTTGAAGCACTTCTAACTATCGTATATAGCCTCCCATTTCTAACATATGTAACCTTCATTGTATACTCTAGGATATCTAGCAGTATGCTGGTAGCTATTGAGAGGAGGGAAATGAGTGTTATGGACATCTGAGCTCCCCTCGTATTATAGGGTATTTCACCCCATGTATGAAGGCTTCTCTCAGCTGTAATCCTAACAACTCTAAACTCATCCCTTAACTCGTTAAACTCTTCAACTCCAACACTTAAACCTTGGAAAACCCTAGCTAGTAGATCGAGAGCTCTAACAGTTATCCAAGCAAGTCTTTTAATGTAATCCCTTGGATTTAGGAGATCTGAGTTTATGAGAACCTTGTAGGAGAAGCTTCCAGTCGATAAGTTACTTATGTCGACTCCAAGTAGTTTAACAACAGATCTCTTAACATCCATCAGGTACCTTGAATGTTCAGGTCTAACATGTAATATTACCTGATCATAGCCTAGAGTGTACGTACAAGGGCCTATGAATCTAGCTAGGAAACCTAACTCCCTATCCTTTAAGCCGGTAAAATCTAACTCGATATTTTTGGTCATTTTAACATAGTTGAAAGGTATGATCTTTAATAGTAAACCTTCATCAACCAAGACTAGGGAATCACCGGGTTTTAGATTAAGACGTTTACACCACCTCAAGGGAAGTGTTACAGTATAAGAGCTCCTCCCAAGTCTTAGAACTCTTCTAAGCTCCAACCTCCCGCCCACCAATTATACTATGTAGGAAGAGTAATATATATTTAGAGTATATATTTAGAGTTTTAACCGTGAATATGTTTTCTATTCAGAGCTTACTATTCTAAGATGTACTCTGAAAGCCATGCTGTTATCATTGCAAATACCAGGCTTGAGATTGTCAGCAAACCTGCTAGTTTAACATTCTGCATTACTATTAGTATTACTGTACTCTGCATTAGGGGAGCACTTAGTGCTAGGATTAGTGTTGGTATTAGTGCTAGTTTAGCTTCAAGGTGTATTGAGAGGGCTGAGGTGAATGCTGATACTACTGATAGGTATAGACCTGATGCTAGTAGTATTGCTAGTGATCCTTTTATTGGTTCTAATGTGTACCCTCCGAAGTATGTTAGAGCCCCGTAGGCTATTACTGTGAAGATTTCCACGAGTACTAATGTGAAGACTAGCTTTGAAACATAGAGTGTTATGGGGGTTACAGATGCTAGCTTCAACCCTGTTAACGTACCTCTATCAGCTTCCCTTACAAAGCTCATTATTGCAACGAATATTGCTATGAATGCTTGTGTTAACACTATACCAGTACCACCTATTACAAGTCCTATGAAACTATCTGGGGAGAACTTACCAACTGAGAAGCCTACGAAACCAGCTACTATGAGTGAGAATAGTAGTGTTGTTATTAGTTCTAGAGCTCTCCTAGCTTCTACAGTGAAATCCTTCCATAGAAGTACTAGGATGATCTCAAGGATACTACTCAAACTTTAATACACCTCCATCTAGCCTAGCTACGGTGAGCTCTCTTAACTCACATTTGAGAACGCCTACATCCTCAACTCTATATGGGCTTGTAAGCATAACCGCTGACCCTATGTCAACGTACATGGTTAAAGCTTTTAGTAGAGCTTTAACACCAATAGGATCTAGGCTTGAAAGAGGCTCGTCTAATAATAGGAGTTTCGGTTTCCCAAGTAAAGCTCTAAGTAAGTCAACCCTCTTACGCCAACCATAGCTAAGCTCTCTAACACGTTTACCCATGTACTGTTCAAGTTGGAGCATCTTTAACACCTCAACTAGCACGTCGTCATCTAACCCAGCCCCCTTAAGTTTAGCGTAGAGCTCCAGGTTCTCCGAGACTGTTAGCTCAGGGTATAGTAGGGGTTCGTGTAGTAATACACCCATATACCTTTTAGCCTTAGACTCCATAGCATTAACATTATTCACTAAAACCCTACCTCTTGAAGGTGCTAGTAGCCCCCCACATATCTTCAATAATGTTGTTTTACCAGATCCATTAGGCCCCATTACCAGTAGTACCTGTCCACTGTTAAGCTCCAAGTTCACATCTTTAAGAACGTACTCTGAGCCTTGATACTGCTTCCACACATCCTCAAGCCTTAGTATGGTCATTCAAGAAACCTCCTTTTAGCCAGAGGCGGGGGGTGCTTTATAGCTTTCATGGCATGGGACTAGTATTTCTAGAACCTTGATAACCCCTAGGTACTCTCCACTTTGTGGTTGGAAAACACCTCTAATAGCTATACTTTGACCTATAATCCACTCACCAGGAACCCTCTTATGTTTTGAGACAAACTTCTCATAGCTAACTACAGCTAAGACTTTACCTCCTCTCTCCCCTTCAACTACAATGTTTAGATTATCACCATCCACAGAGTAGCCTACTATGAAGCCTTTAACAGTTACCATCCTCGTATCCCTGATGCTAGCTAGATCACCTACGTCCATGAAGCCACCTAGGGTTATTGCTGAGTAGCTTACAATAAGGATTACAGCTCCTAGAACACCTGCTAGTGCTAGTGATGCTAGGGTTTTCGGGTTCAAGGTTTCAACCTCCACGTTATATAAGCTAGTGTTAGGATTGTTAAAGCATATACTAGAGCGTTGAATGGTACACTCCAATGTGTTATAACATCAATTGAATTAGCTTCTATCAAACCACCGCTTACACGACCCTTAATGGTAACAATGTTACTTAGAAGTGTTAGCACCTCCCTCTCATCCGCTACACCAGGTAACCTAACGGTAACCTTAACAGGGTTTATAGGAGGCTTCCCCGTATACCTGACATTGAATGTCCTACCACCACTCCTAACATCGAGGCTGAACGTGTAGACACCCCCCGTCTCTGATAACAGCTTGGCATCTACAACAACACCTGTGAACTCAACACTAGCACCCTCAACTAGATCCACGGTCTGCTTTGTCATAGTAATAGCTATAGATACTAGGGGGATTAACGATACAAGAACTAGTATTAATGGTGGTAGGATAACATACCTAGGGATATGTCTACCTGTTAACCTAAGGTAGAGGGTTAGAGCTAGTAGAGCTGAGATCGTTATTATTAATAGCATCCTTATAGGGAATAAGGCTATGACCACTGGAGCTCCAACAAAAGCTCTAGTCTCCGAGACTGTGGGATGTAGGCTTGGCATTATGTAGGGTAGTATGAAGCTTAAAGGTATTGTAACGTAGGCTGCAACAGCGTAGACCATGGATATCCTTGGAGCTACATCTGGATCCCTTACACTCCTCCTTAAAACAAAGTATACAGCGTAGACTAGAACCATGAATAGGATACCTGTCTGCCTAGGATCCCAAGTCCAATAACCACCCCACGACTCCCCAGCCCACACACTACCAGTAATCCACGCTGCAATACCATAGAGGAGCCCAGCTACTATGAAGGCGTGGGCAAACCTCTCAAAAACCCTACGCCTAGAGACTAGGTATCCGATAGCTGCGATAAAAGCTATGGTGAATAGAATGTATGTTGCTATACCAATTTGAACATGTACATACAAGTTTCTAAAAGCTGTAGGAGCACCGAGCTCCACATAAGCTGGTATAGGGCCTCTTGTAATAGCTATGTATAGGGTTAAAGCATCTAGTAGTATCAGGACTGCTATGAAGCCTAAGAGGATACCAGCTAACCTTAAGCTCACCCTCCCCCACCACCCTCTACTATGTAGAACTGGAAGTTTTAAATACTAGCATATAAAATATTAACGTTTAATATGCATTTAACGTTAGGTTGACGTGAATCTCCTCCCCCTTAGGGTACCCATGATAGGTGTTAGTATGAGTAGGAGCTCTGCTACCACCATGAGGATTGATGATAGCCATACTAGCTTAACTCTTGGTACTATCTTAGCTTGAACTATTAAACCTTCACTTTTAATAAGTGAATCCTCCTGGGGGTTAAAGTTCACCATGTAGTCTAGGAGCTCGAATGTAGAGTATGCTAGTACGTGTGGGTTAACAAGCATCATTCTAGTTAATGCTTGAGGATCTCCAGGTGAGTGTACCGTTGTTGAGACGAAGAGTGAAGCTAAGCCTAGCTTCTCCAGCATAGACATGTTCTTTGAAACCTCGTGGATGTAGTATGCTAGGAGCTCGTGCACCCCCACACCCCAATCGTATCTCCTAACGTACGGTGGGTATACTTCAAGGTATACATCTGTTAACCCTCTACCTACTATGAGTGGTTTAGGCACTAGACCCTTAATACCTTGGATTTCACCATTAACATCAAATCTCATCTTAAGCTCTACAGGGTAACTCTTCCCACCATCAGCCACCTCAAACTCTAGTGTTAGGATAACACCTTCAGGGAGCACTCTTGGTATTGATGGTGCTACTATGAGGTCTAGGAGACCACTTATAGATACATGTGCTGTGTAGAATTCAGGGGCTATACTTGACACCATCAATTTAACCCAAGTCCTGTTAGCTAGATACTCTCTAACCCCCGTATTGACCATTATCCTCCACACATCGCTAAAGAGATCTCCTTGGTTGAAGAATGCATAACTAGCTATAGCGTGATCCTCGAATAATAGTGGGATATCATGGAGTTCACCGTTGATGCTAACCCGCCCCCTAGCTAGAGCTACAAAGTCTGTGAGGGTTAATGTTCTATTGTAATCTAGTAATGTTAGGTTGTTGAAGTGTACGATCCTCAGTGATGTGATGTTGAATTTAATCCTCCCACCTGGCCATGTAAGCTTTAAGGGTTCGCTACTCGCCACTTCTACTGTTAAACCCTTAGTGCTAAGGTTTCCTACTTGTGTTTTAAGGTTTAATGTCATGTTACCTGTTAATGTTAGGTTAAGGCTAGCCATGCTACTACTTAGGTATAGTAGGTTTAGGTATCCTTGAGCTAGGTTCAATGTTACCCTAACACCCTCATCCTTAAACGTCTGCTTGTCCACGGTAAAGGTTACTGTTACGTTATGTAGTTCATGGTAGCCGCTTATACTCCTACCTCCAAGTTCTTCTAGGATGTTCATTGATTTCAAGCGAGTTTCACCCTGTGTAGCGTTTATAATGTAGTCTGTGAACCCGGCAGCTAGGAGTAGTAGTGTGAACCCAGAGGCTTTAAATATCATGCTTTTACCAGCATAGGGTGTGTACACGTCCACAGGTTCTCCTACGAGTTCGTACTTGTAGCCTACGAGCTTCAACCTTACATCTCCAACGCTAATCTCATCTCCAAGCTTTAGCCTCATCTCACCTGTAAAGTATGCTGGGTTGTATGAGTAGGGTCCACTTAACAGTATTCCTAGCACTAGGAGTGCCATTGACATGTGGAGTGTTGATAGGAGTATCTGCCTTACATCCCTTAATGGTATATGTGATACTATCATGTAGGCTGTTGATGATAGAGCTAGTGCTACGTATGGTAGAGCGAATGATATCATCGTGTTAGACCAGATACTACTCCTAGGAGCCCATACAATCCTCCCATTATAGGTTAGATATGCTAGGATCACCGCTGTTAGGGTAACCCCAGCTACTAGGGCTACGTGCTCTCTAAAGCTAAACCTCCAGGCTAGGGTGCAAAGTGTTATACCTGAGAGTAGTAGTATTAGTGATGGGTATAGTATCGGGTATAGGGCTCTTACAGCATTATCACCTTGAAGTACATACCTCTCACCCTCCATCCCTGTGGATGCCGTGAGGACTGGTACGAGTAGTGATACGTAGACTGCTATGGATGCTACTAGGAGAGCTGTATACGATAGGAGGAGGCCTAAGTTATACTGTTTAGGTTTGTATATCGTTTTTATGTAGAGCTCCTCCAGAGAACCCCTTAGGTCAACGTATGCCCTGTATAGGAATGCGATTATACCTATTAACAGTATTATGACAGCTATTGTTCTAGGCTCTGCGAAGCCATGTAGTGGTGATAACCCTGTTCTCGTTACAGCCATAGCTAGGTATACTGAGGATGCTGACATCATAATAGTGGCTTTTGCAACACTTTCACTTAATGGTTTAACGTGAACATACGCTGTTAGGAATAGCCATGGGACTAGTGTTGCTGTCTCAACAGGATCCCAAGCCCAGTAACCACCCCAACCTAGAGTCTCGTAGGCCCAGTAGCCACCCGTTAGGTTACCTATTGTTATGAATATCCATCCAACCTTAGCTAGTATATCTGATGCTCTAACCCTACCAGCTAGAATGCTTACAGCAGATGTTGTTATGAGAGCGTATGCAGTGAAAACTGTAAGCGGATGTGGGAGGAGCCATATGCTCTTCAGTAACGGGTTTAGACCAAGACCGTAATCAACTTTAAACTCGATCCTATCAAAACCGCCTAGTAGTAGTGATAGTATGAACCCGGATATTGTGAGCATGTTATAGCCTAGTACTAGGTTGTAGCTGGAATTTCTAGTTGTAATCCTATGTGTTAAAGCTATGAGGGTTACTATGACCGTGTAAACTACTAAACTCCCACCTCCTGTTGCCCAGCTAGCACCAATCCTATGTAGTAATGTTAGACCTGGAGCTGAAGTTTCATACACGGGTTTTAAACTATAATCTTGTACTATGAACGAGTGTAGGTAGAGTATGTAGCCTACGATGATGAGAGTGTAACCAGCATAACCTAAACTCCTCTTCTCAACCCTTCTAACATAGTGTAATAGAGCTTCTATTGCTAGGAGTAGAGCTCCTAAACCGAGTACAACCCCCGTATAGTGTACGCCTACCATCACCCTCCACCATACTAGTATAACTTGAATAACATGTACGCCCCTAGGGCTACTAGGAGGATTCCACTAACAATGGTCAGCCTACCCGCACCTACGATAGCGTAAATCCTCTCAATAACACTACCAGAGGTTACTATGATAAATGCTAAGGTTAAGGTTAAACCTAGAGCTAGGAGGGTTAGGGAGGTAAAACTATCTATAATACTAGTTTTAACTGTTGAGATTAAAGCTCCAGTAAGTAGTGGGAGGCTACACTGTGCAGCTATGATACTATAGGCTAAGCATACAAAGTACCTGGAGCCACTATGTGTTAGGATTGTCGAATGAATACCTGGGTTTAGTATTGTTAGGAACCCCATCATCATAGTGAATGATGAGATTATCGTTGGAGCGGCCTCAATAATGTTTGAAGCTAGTGTTATAGATACTATCAATGTTAAACCAACAACCATCAACCCTATTAGAGCTAAGAGCGAGCATTTAAAACACTCCTGAACCCTAGAGCTAGGCTTTGAGCTTAGGAGTGTAATGTATATTGCTAGTAGTGGAGCTGTACATGGTGATAACGCTATGAGAGCTCCTAGAACAGGGTATGCTATGAGCTCAACACCGAAACCCCCAGCATTAACACCATCTTTAAGAGAACCCGTAATCCAATCCCTCATAGCCTTCTCAACATCAGACCCCCCGAAAGCCCCAGTATACCTTCTAACCTCACGTAGATCGGGGGTTAGGATGATGAAAGTGGGTGTTTGTGTTACACCAAATAACGCGAAGAACTCAGAACCCCTGGGTGACTGTAACACCACATGGGTAACAAGTACACCCTCAGGGGGATTCGATTCGATTCTACCCCAGTAAGGCCTCATCTCCTTACATGTAGGGCAGGTTTCACTATCAAACATAATAGCTACAGCCTTATACCCGGTAACGTTAAAACCACTACTCCCGAGGAGCTCTAGTAGACTAGGAGCACCTAGGGTAGGCTGACCACTACCAACCGATAGTATTAAACCTAAGGCTGAGGATGTCAACAACACGACTAGGAGTATTGTGAGAGCACGAGATCCACCGATCATCCTAACCCTTAAGGACAAAACCAAACACCTCCCAATCCTAGAGTATAAATTTAAAACTTATATGTATAACATATATATTGACTTCTACAACTAAACCTCACCTAATGGAATTTAAACTCGACAACATGTGATCAGTACAGCTCATTCCCTAACACACTGTAGTCCACATAGGTTGAAGATTAGAGACCGGGAGGCTAGCAGTAATATGTGAAGTAGAAGTGGTCTAACCCATGACAGCCTAGGGGGTTTGAAAGCTGGGCTATTTTCCAGAGTTACCCTAAGCTTAGAGCCTCTCCTACTAAGATGTTGTTGAAGGTACATGTATTTATATAAGCTCAGGGATAGGGGTACTTGGGGAGTGTTTTGTTTTGAGGAGGAGGTTGTTGAAACCCTCCAGTATAGTACCTATATCGTTTAAAGTAACCGTTTACGAAGTCTACGTGCTAAAATTGCTATCAATGAAATGTGGTTTAACAAGGAGTACTCTTGTGAGGATAGTCTTGCTTAAGCTCATAAAGGATTTAATGAGGAGTAGTAGGGTTAAAGGAGAGCTACCACCAGGGTACGATAGTATATTAGAGCAGTTATGCTCTGAATATGAGGAGTTGCTAAGCAAGTGCATTAGCAAGCTTAGATAGAGAGCTCCCCCACTAACCCTATAAGATGGCTGGGTGCTCTAGCTTACAAGAGCTCCAGTCATGGATGTAAGAGCGTACTAGCTTAAAAGCCAAAGCTCCACATCTCTCCACGTTAGAGCTCCCAGAGTAACCCCTCTAGAACCTGCTTGATCCTAGACCTAGGACTCTCATAAGGTGATATAAGCTGGTGTACTTTGAAAACACCGCAACCGAGCTCACGGGCGATCTCCCTATAGCTTAAGCCCTTAGCCCTAAGCTCTAGGGCTTTACTCTGAGAACCTCATCATCGTACTTCCTCTTAGGCATCCTAAGCACACACCCCTAACAACGTTACCCATTAACAGCTAAAAACGTTATCAAATAACATTACAAAATAACACTATTACAACACCATCCCTAACACCATCAGGTCTCATGTTAACATCATTACAACACCATTAACATCCATTGTGTTAGACCTCCTAACACCATCGATTAACACCGTCAACATCATTAGATGTTGTTAAATCAACACCATCAACACCATCCGATGATGTTGAATCAACACCATCTGTTAGATAGTTTAACATCAATGTATTTCGGTGCGAAGCTGTAGCAGCCTCCAAGGGCTCTCAAACCCTCCCTCTCACTCCCCTTCTTTACCCTCCTTTACTCTCTTCGAACACAATGATGTGATATCAAAATCACATCATGTGTGTGGGTGTTGTGACTAAAATGTGATCGTAAGACCCCACCATGTTAGCCTATAATGTGATATCACATTTATCACATTATAGTTTGATTTGATATGCAAACTTGGAGGCCTACAAACTAGCACTCTCACACCTCAAACCCCCCGTAGGAGACTGCATACCCCCTGTTAGGTAAGCACTCCATATCAGGTTCACCTAACAGAGCTTACCCTCACATCCAAGAACTCATAGGAGGTGCATTAGACTAAGCGCTTTACTGCTAAAGTGAATTCATACCACTAGCATGGGTCTGCGTCAACGAAACCTTTTAGCAAAAACCTCACCCCCTAAACTCCTCCTCCTACGAGTTCCAGCCTTCCTAGCAGGCCTCCCAGCAATCATCTCATGTACTCCAAAGCATTGAAGCCAGCCACCTTAAAGCTTAACCAAGCCACCTATAGGGATCCTTGAATCATGCTAAAAGGCTGAGGGGAGGCTGGAGGGGTTACATCTGTAACCTCCAACCCTTCCGCTTAAAACCCCTAACTGGAGCTCTAGAGCTTCTCTGGGATGGTAACTTCCATGACCATGGCCATGATGGGGGTTACTCTGATATGATGCTGTTTATGTTAGGTAACGTTGACCAGCTCTGTTTACCTAACATCTGAGGTGAAGGTTGGTGTTTGAGCTGGTGAGGGTTGCTAGGGTAACCCCTCTTGTATCTTGGAGCTCCGTAGCCCCACAGGGTTACCTTAAGCCTCTCGATAGCCATGATAGGGGTTGTGATGGTCGAGGCTAACTCTGGGGGAACCCCGAGTGTTAGCCTAGGAGCTCCCAGTCTCTATAAGCGTATAAGGGCTATAGTAAGCTCATGGTAGGCTTATCAAGGTGTGTGGTAACCAGTAATCGGCGTTAGGTAGGAGGGGTTTGGAAGAGTCTACCTAACGTTGATGTTGCAGAAGGTAACCCCATGTGAGGAGCCTACATTGGATTTAAGTGTGGAGCTCCACTACAATGTTCATAGAGGGGTGGTATAGTACCATAGCTTGTAGTGTGGAAGCCCCAGTTATCAAGGATAAACCAGAGCTTATACCTAGAGCTCCTAGCCTCAACAGAGACCTCAAGGCCGGAGGCTCCTAAGTTAGCTCCTAAGTTACAATGTTAGGTAACTGGTAGGCTGGGCTGCTACATAACACCCTTAGCTTCAAGTGCTAGCCGGGGGGTCAGGGGTGGGGTTTCGGGTTACAGTCCTCTAAGTCGCATCATTAACAGTTTACCATCCACATCATGGAACTCCCATGACCACATTGTAGTCACACAATCCACACTCACAATGTGAATACCGCATTTGCACATCATCCACATTAAGCTAGGATGTGTCATTCACATCATAGCTCAATGTGATATTAACACCATCAGCATGTTAGCTTTACACCTATGTTACCCTGTCTGGAGGTGGGCTTGTGGTCGAGAGGCTTAAACCTATGCCTGGATGGCTTAGACGTTATGCTGAGCTAGCTGATAGAGGACTGGATCTTGATGAGATAGCGGAGCAGCTTATGATAAAACCTGAGACCATAAGGAAACGCTATGATCCAGCATACCGTAACTACATTGCCTAGCTAAGGAGAGGGTGTTAGAGCTCTACAACCAGAGTATGGATCTCGGGGAGGCTGCAGTTAAGGTTAGAGATGAGCTAGGTTTAACGGATGGTATGATTGCTAAAGCTCTAGAGCTCGCTCAGGGGGAGATTGAGGGGAGAGAGGCTAGAGTGTTAAGGGAGCTTAAGAGGGAGGGTGAGGAGGCTTCCAGGAGGGTTCTAGAGCACAGCGTACCCCCCGAGCCCAGATGAGATGCTTGAAACCATAACCCCCACCCGGAGGGGTAACACCCTAGACCCAGAGGTTCGGGAAACCCCGCCCTTCAAAGGCGGGGAGGGGTCATAACCTTAATCTCCAGCCTCCTAGGGGAGCTCTGTTGATAGGCTAAACATAGCCTACCTCCAGCCCCTACGTGTTCTACAACCTACTGGGGGGAGCCCCTGTACTTTAAATGCGAGAGCCCCCCGGGAGGACGTAGCGTCCTAGTGTTAGGTTCGCACACGGTAGTCAAGAGCTTTAGATGTTGTACCCTAGAGCTCTGTGGATTGTGAAGTTTAAGGGTTGGGGTGGTGGGGGGTTCCTTCCTAATCTAACCCCCGTATGCCCGGTATATACTGGGATTTTTAAATATACATAGTTTTAAATTTATATCCTCCGCTCGTATTATCTGTATAGCTGGAGCTAGGGGGTGGCGGTGTTGAGAGCCCTTGCATACACCCTGTTAGCACTGTTGATCCTACCGGTGCTAGCACCTATAGCTATGGCCGGGCATCCTGATAGGTGTAGTGGATGCCACTACGAACTATACTGGGACCCCACAACAGGGGAGAGGAGTGGAGATCTAGTAGCGGATATAGCGACCTGGTGGAGCCACGAGGTATACACTGTGCAGGCTTGGTATCAATGTGAAGTATGCCATACTGGTATAGCTGGGAGCATAGCTGGTACAGTGCACGGGAACATTGGGTGTGCATGCCACGCAGTAATACACGCTCCTAAGTTCGACGCGAACACTGAACCCTGGTATGCGTGGGTTGCAGTAAGACTAATAGCTCTACCAACAAACCCAGGAGCCACCGTGGAGAAGTACTCAACTGGAGCTACAACACCACCAGCATACAAGCCCATAGCAGGTGCTAGGGTCGAAGATCTAGCCATGGTACTCCTAAGACTACCAGCAGACACCCCAACAAACTACCCGAAGATAGAAGAAGGAAGTATAACAGGATACCTCACATTAAAAGAGTACTTCAACCTAATAGATAGTTTTGATGGAGGTGACTACCCATCCGGCGCGGGCTACATGAGTTATGGTGTTGAAGTCCAGCTACTAACATGGAGGTATAAGCCTGTAAATGTATGGGTCTTCATACCAGGAACTGGATGGCTCTCAGGCTGGCCTGCTAAGGGTCCTGTAACAGGTGGCCCCGTCATACTAGCTCTAGGCACTAGGACTGTGCCAGCACCAGCAGGTGGCCCCTACAGTGGATACGCTCACCCGAACAGAGAGGCTTGGCTTGCATGCTACAACTGCCACTTCGTGACAGCAGAGCCTGGAGCTGCTGGAGCCCTAAGATTCGTAGAGGGATTCTGGCTAACAGGCATACCTGAGGTAGCACTAACACTACCAGCCCACGGTATAACAAGAGAAGCTCTAATGAAAGCACTAGCACCAGAGGCTCCTGTAACAGTTGTACCAGAGGTAGCGTTCAAGATAGTACAAGCACTACTAGTGCTATTCGCTACAACAACAGGAATAGCCCTAATATGGGTATCGAGGAGGATGGGAGGCTAGAGGGTAGGAGAGGCTGCACACGCACCCCTCCCACAATCTTTTTAAAACTCTTCCCCCCTCCTTCACACTTAGGGTTTCTCCAGTTGAAGGTTCTCCCACGGGTTTCAGCTAGGGGTTCCCTGGTTCTAGCTTTGCTAGTAGCCTTAGCTATCCTAGGAGCTCTCCTAGCCTACATTAAACCACCTTACCCGCTAGCATACGCTCTACTAACCCCTATTCTAGTACTCCTGTTAATGCTAGCTAGCCCTCAGGGTTCTAGGCTCCTCCTACCCGTGATCCTAGGCTTCTCCCTCGTACAGTTCACCATAGGTTTAATCCTGGTACTCCAGGGTTTTAGAGGTGATGGTTTGGAGTGTTTCACCATCCTAACACTTACATCCTACACTCTCACGGTATTCTCACTTGTAAACCCTAAGGTTTCCCATGGCTGGTTTATATTCGCTCTCGTAACCATACTATGGGTTTTGGAATCTAGACGTGTAATGCTCCTAGGCCTACCCTGGGATTACATTATTGGTAGAAGTCACATAATAACATTAGCCGCTACAACACTACTACTAGCATATGTTAAACCATCAAACCCCACATTGTGGAGGGTTAGAGCTCTAACAGGGGTTGTCACATCACTACTAGTGGTATGCCTGGTGGAGATGGGCTTGGTTGCAGGTGATATCTATGGAGGTCTCCCCGGTACCTGGGTATCTTTAACGTACATCCCAGTCGTAGCACTAGCAATTCTAACAGTTAGGGTTAAAGTTGATGGTGTCATGCTAGGATTAGAGGATAAGCTTGCATACACAGGTCTAGCCTTAGCGTACACCATATCCGTAACCCTAATACTACTAGAAGTCCTGGGGTTCGCAACACCGGAACTCATTGTATCAATGTTTAGAGATCTGGAGTTGCTTATAACACCAACAATCATACTATGGGTGGGGGTACTAGCAGGATCGGGGGTGGCAGCGGTGGGAGCTCTAATACTAGCAATAGTAGCCCAGCACATAACCCCCATACTGGTAGAAGTAGGGGGTGTAACAGCCAGGGTTTTAAGCTACATTGTAGCCCTAGTAGCGATAACCATATCAGCTAGGAGGGAGGCTAAGCTATACATACCACCACTAGTAGCACTAATAATAACACCCCTGGTTATAGCTAGTACAACAGACTACACTGTCAACAGCTACAATATGCTAGCACCACTAGACTCATCCAGAACAATAGGGCCGTTAAACATAAGAATTGGTAAACCAGAGAACCTAAGCATAGGGAAGGATATGATATCAACACATATACCCATAACAATAGACTATAGGGGGTTAAAGCTCAATAGAACACTAGAGCTCAAATACCTACACGATGAAAGGGAGGGGTTTAAAACAATCATAGAAGGAGAGCATAGAGTTGAGGGGGAGGGTAGGGTGATGGATGTTAAGATAGAAGTAGCACCAACACTAACAACATCACTACAAACACTATACCTAGCAAGCCTAATCCTAGAACAACCGAAGATGAACATAACAGGATCACTAATAATCAGAGTCAAAGTATACGAGAACATAGACAACGTCAACATAAAACAACTACAACTCCTAACACCAACACTAACAGCAATACTCCTAGAACTAAAACCAAAAATCACAAAACCAGTAGTAGACCTGTTAAAACAACTAAGAAAGTGGAAAACAAGAACCCCCACAGGAATATAAACTATAGAACGCGAATAACCACGGAGACAAGCATAACAGGTTAACCTCTAAGAGCACTTAAGAGCTCCTAACAGAAATCATAGAGATTCACAGCCTACAACAGAAAGCAACCTCCCATCAACGTATAACGAACCAGCACCCGGGGGAAACCCCACCCTCTAGGTTAGTAACCCAAGTTATCCAGCCCATTCAGGGTAACTTTAACCTCTAGTCCGAGCTTCTCTAGCTTCTAGCTCAGGTTTTCAAGTATGTTCTCGGCTTTTAATCTGACATCCTTTCTTTCATGTACTAGATTTAACATATGATAGTATGCTGGTATCTGGTAGGCGTATCTTTCTCCAACCCATCTCTCTCTTGGTAACTCTGTTAACTGTGTTGCCCCCGCTATGTATATGGCTATGTTGTGTTTCAGCATTGACTGTTTTAGGTTGTAATCCGCTTCATCAACGTTCTCTACAGCTACGCCAACCTCATCCCAGAGTTTTCCTCCGAGCACTCCTTCAACCTCCTCTATTACATCTCCTACAGGTCTTATCACTTCATCTTCAACCCACCTCTTTAACCCTCTAATCTTTATGTCTACTAGAGCTCTAGGATTACCCCCGGTTAGCCTCCATAGTAGCTTTGGATCCTCCCCTAGCTCTAGCTGCCCCGCTAGATCAACCATAGCCTCGTATGGTAGGTTCCAGAGGAGGGCCCAGACCACCTTCGGGCCCACCCTATTCCTAATCTCCCTTACCATAGCATCGCTTGTCAAAGCTACAACAGCTATACTCCCACCCCTCCCCTCCAGGTACCTGCTAGAGTGCTCTCTCAGGGTGTTAGCGAAACCCTCAAGCCACCCCCTGAACTCAGCTAACCTAACCTCGCTATCACCTCTAACCTCGTCCACCACTATAACAACCTTCCTACCCCTCCTAAGCCTGTAAGCAATATACCCAGCTAGAGCTCCAACAAGCTTAGCAACATCAACAAAACCCCTAACCTCACCTGAGGATAGAATCTCGAAGCCGAGGGAGCCTGCAACCCTAGACAGAGCACCCCTAAGACTCTTGGGGGCTAGGAGCTCGTCAACCCTCCAAGCCTCCCTCTCACTCCTAACAATAACGAAATCAACACCCCCAGCCTCCCGGCTGGCGTTATAGAGTGCTCTGAAGAGCTCCGTCTTACCACAACCCTTAGGGCCGTAGACAACGGTAATCCAACCACCCATAACGACGCCAGCGCTCACATCGAGGATAGCTCTAGCCTCACGCTCCCTATCAACAAACCTAAAGTTGAAACCAGGAACCCTAAAGCTAGAAAGCCTAGAAACTACCTCCTCGACACCAGACAACCCCAAACACATCCCATCTAACACTAGACGAAAGACACCTATAACCCCAACGTGAACCCGATAACCCCGCTAGGCCCCAACACGCACCTCTAGCCGATTCACGCTCTTCAAGCTACAGTCTGCTAAGCTGAATTGGCGTTAGGAGCTGTGTTTGAATGCCCCAAGTGTATGGCATGCCCCTTAGGATCCACACTGATGTTCTACGCAGGAAGCGTCCACTTCCATAACAAGCTCATCTAACTGGCTAGGGAGTACTCTCACAAGCTCATCCTTGGATCCCTTAGATCTCATGGCTTCAGGATAATCTCCGAGTTTCCTGCTCAGCTCCTTAACCATAAGGGTTGGTAGCATCCTCTTCAACGTCCTCTTCTTATACCTACCCTTATATTTAGATATAATAGCGTCGACGACTTCACCGCATGTCCCGGTGTAACAGCCGGCTATGCCCATCGCCTCACACAACCACGCCTCCAAGCAGGGATGTGCTATGAGTATCTTAACCCTCGATGAGCTCTCATCAACCTGTCCCACATGCTCTTCGAAGATGTGCTTGCGAACCACACTAGGATCCACCCCCTCGCTATCCACCAGTACCACGATGAGGTTGTAATCGCCAACAGCCCCCCTCACGTACCTTCCCATCTTCTCACTGCACACGTTAACGGGGTTGCTAATATCAACGCAGACACTACCACCTACGAGGTTATATTGTTTAAAGAGTCCTACCAGCTCTTGTACGAGTTGCTTTGCATACCTATTGTCGACGACGAAGTACACCCTACACGTGCACGAGCACCGCTCAGACGCCATCAGCCCTCAAGCCTCAGGAGCCCGGATAATATTAGCTCGCTTAGAGTAAGCTTCTTCTCCCTCATCCTCCCTAGAACCTCCATACCAAGCCTGTAAGCTACAGTCTCACCATTCACAAGCTTCAGCACGAGGACTTCATCGGGGCTCCTAGCGTAGTCCAGTGGTATCGTAGAGTGGGTGGTTACAATCACGTTAACACCACTACTCCTGAACTCATCTAACAGAAATTGTTGGAGCTCCGGGTGGAGGCTGTTCTCAAACTCGTCTACGACGAGGAGCGAGGGCTCCCACGCTAGCAGAGACTCGAATATGAGGGTCTTGAGAACGCCCTGTGGGATGGATATAGGTGCTAGCCTTAAACCATCAACAACAAGCCTCATGAAGACCCTGCCGTCAGCCGTGGGCTCGAAGACCACTTTGAAATCCCTGTAACCCGGGAGACTGTACCTCAAAGCCTCCCTTAGATCCTCACCAACACTACCCCCAGTGGTGGTGAAGAGGAACTGTGGGAAGTTAGAGGCGTCAGGCTTCAACCTCTCACTCCTCTCCAGAACCTGTGGAGATGTAACCACCCTCCAGTCAATGTTCTTGACCACAGCGATACCCTCAATAAAACCGTAGACCACAGCAGATGCCATGAACAGGAGGTGGGAGACCCTGGATAGAACACCTTCAACCGTAGACTTAGTAATTAGGCCTTTAACGAAGTTAAGAAGAATATCAACAGGCACGTTTCCAGAGATTAGCTGTTGGTAGACGGATGAGCTAGTGTTAACAACCAGCTTCCCGCTGATAAGCCTTTCCAGTTGTTCCAAACACCTCCCCCCTAGTATGAAGCCTTCGACCTCGCTAAGCATACGATCTTGAGGGTGTATTATGCCTCCTTCGACGTCCTTCACCATATCAATGAACTTGTTGAAAATAGAGTACGTTACCTCCATTTCACATGTAAACTCTAACTTGGTAGAAGCGATGGTGAGCACATCTGCTATGGTAGGTAGCAGGGGGATAAGCTTTCCAATAGCCTCTATGGTAGTCACTACTTCTTCCATCTCTCTTCCAAGCTCTTTTAATGATTTCGCTTTCGCTACACGATCCCTAAGAAGGTGGAGGAGAAACTTTTCAAGCTCTTCTTTTCTCCCATACGCCTCCTTTAAGTAGTCTATTGACTTAATAGCGTGAGTTAACTCACTAGCAACATCTAATACGATTGTCATAGAGTTTCTTGCAGTATCAACTCCTATCACCTCATTCCCACTAATGATCGAAAGACTCTCCCGTAGAACATGGAATCTCCCTCCCCTCCCTGACACTTCAGCCTCATATACGATATCCATAGGTGTTAGTATGCTTCGGGAATACTCCACAACCTCCCTTACGATATCCGATTTAATATCACGGATCTTCCCCTCGACGTCATCGAGCCTTAACTTAAAACCTATCGTTATCGGGAGATCCTCATTGTGACCTGAGACTACGTTAGAGTACCCCCACCATTTGAGGAACGGATTTATGTTTAGACCGTGAGCCCACTCGAGCATGTATGTGAGCAGCTCGAATACTTCAACCAAGGCCGTCTTACCAGAGCCGTTAGCCCCGACAGCGATTGTCAGCTTTGAGGGCACTCTTACTCTGAAGTTCCTGAGCGACTTGAAGTTCTTAACCCAAAGCTCTTCGAGCACAGCTAGCTTGCTAAACTCCTTCATAATCACAGTCGCCACCTACAGCTCCTCTAGAAGACGTTACACTCTAAGATTATAAGTTAGATTATAAGTTATATGGATGTTCTACTGTTCTTAAACGATGGGTGGCGGGCCCGCCGGGATTTGAACCCGGGACCTTCGGCTCCGCAGGCCGACGCTCTGTTCCTGGCTGAGCTACGGGCCCTTTCCCCTTTATGTTCTGTGTGTCTTTAAGGCTTTTTAATAGTCTTATCTATTCCTTCTGGTTGGTGTGTGTTTTGTCTTGGAGGTTTTATTGTGTGAGGTGTGGTTTTAGGGGTGATGTTGGGGTTTACTATCATAGGTGTCCTGTTTGTGGTGGGGCTCTTGGGGTTGACGGTGTTCTCCCTAGCTTCCCTAGGGTTCTTGGTGAGGGTTCTACCCCTCTTGTCTTTGATGGTGTTGGTGGTTCTATTGTTGGTTTTAAGCTTGAGTATCTTAACCCCTCTGGTAGTTTTAAGGATAGGGGTGTCTCCTATAGCCTTCAGTTTGCTCGTGGTCTTGGCTATAGGTGTGTTGTTGTCGACTCTAGTGGTAATACTGGTCTCTCCACCGCTGTCTACGCTTCAAGGCTTGGTCTTAGAGCTCACATCGTAGTCCCCGCTACAGCTAGCCCTGGTAAGCTGTCGTTGATGAGAGCTGTTGGTGCTAACGTTGTAGTCGTTGAGAGTAGGGGTGAGGCTTCCAGGGTTGCGGAGTCCTATGCTGGTGAGTGCTTCCACGTAGCACATCTTACAAGCCCAGTCTTCATAGAGGGTGTTAAGAGCTTGGGCTACGAGATTGCAGAGTACTCTAGGAGGGCCACTGTGATAGTCCCAGTGTCTAGTGGGAGCCTCCTAGTAGGGCTCTACAGGGGTTCTCTTGAGGCTGGTGTTAAACCGAGGATAATAGCTGTACAGGCTAGCGGTAGCCCATCACTAGAGGGTCTTGTAGACCTATTAGCCTACGTTGGAGGCCCCGATTCTAGGCTTGCAGATGCACTCGTAGTG
>Ga0079996_111666_pt1 | contig 28229 bp, 41 predicted proteins | sample PerSpoAPS_AMetaG_FD_69199 | JGI IMG/M metagenome (GOLD analysis project Ga0079996, IMG submission 69199) | Thermal spring microbial communities from Yellowstone National Park, Wyoming, USA - Perpetual Spouter A (PS_A) MetaG (SPADES assembly)... | ecosystem: Environmental > Aquatic > Thermal... | reverse complement strand
GAGGTTGGTGCCCCTGCGGGCTCGCTCCAAGCCCAACTTGCTGGGCGGCTCTCTAAGCCTGCCCGATAAAATTATAACGCAACCGAAAGAGAGGCGCATTCCCCTGTCGCCTAAAGGCGACAGTCCCTTGCGCCCGTTTTCTATGGATGCCGCCTTACAACGAGCTGGGGATGTGGGTAAGGCTGTGGGACGATGCCCTAAAGCGTCTTCAGTCGTTACGGCGCTTTGAACAGTCCCCCCTTCTGAAGGAGGCGGCATCAAAGTGCAGAGACCTTCTTCTAGCAGATGCGGGGGCTGCCCTCGCCACACGAGAGCGGGCGGAAGGGGAAATCGCCCGCATCGTCTCAGACCTTCCCGAATGGAAGCAGTGGGCAGCCTTCATCCCAGGAGTCGGCAAGCACCTTTTTGGTAGGTTGCTTGGTTATATCGGAAACCCCGCTGCGAGGGTTTATCCGTCCTGCCTTGCCAAACACTGCGGTGTCGCTCCCGACCCCCGCACAGGTAAAATCGTGAAAGCCGAGCCAGGTAAAGTTCGCCCCTACAACCCTAAAGCGAAAAGTGTCCTCTACCTTATCGTCAAGCAGTCGCTTCTCGTCTACAAGCGCTCGCCTAACCTACTGGCGGAACTTTATGCCAGCTATAAAGAGAAGTATCAGCAAGACCATCCCGATTGGACGAAAGGGCACTGTCATTTCGCAGCGATAGTCAAGGCAGCGAATATCTTTGTCACCCACCTGTGGGAAGTCGCCCGAAAAACTCAAGGTCTGCCAGTCGTGGAAATCTATCCCGTGATACACTTGGGGCACGCCACCAAAATCCCGCCCGAAATGATGATGCACCCCAGAAAGGCACTCCCACAAGTCCTGCGGGCTATCCAAGAGGTAGAAAATATGCTGCAAGACGAAGAAGACGAAAAAGTAGCCACCTTCGTAAAAGGCATCGTGGAACGAATGAAGCAACACACCATCCCTTAGAAATTGAGCGCAAGGCGCTGACGGCTGAATTTGCGGTAAGGCACGAGTTGTTGAAGCCGCACCGAAGTTTAAGTCAATGCACGAGTTGATTGGGGGGCGATAGAGAAGTAGCGCATTCTGCACGAGTTGGAGGGACGGCATTTTGTAGGCATAAGCGCACGAGTTGTCGACAAGGCAAGCCTATAAGGGAAGCATGAGTTGCTGGTGGCGCAAGCCTAAACAGTATGCACGAGTTGGTCGGGCTGGCGGACTACCGTCGGCTGTGCATTTCCTTCCCCCCCATTCCTGATGTGGGGGGCACAACTAAATTGGCAGCAAGAGTTAATTTCGGCGCCGAAATTAACTTTGCACGGTGACCAAGATGCCTAAGAGAGGTCATGTCAAAACAACCCATCACCTTCACAACGGGGAGAGGATGCGGTGGATCAAGGAGCTTGGTGTCAACAAAATAATCTACAAAACCAACCAAATCCTAAGGAAGTGGGGGGTTAATTGTCCGACAACTATCATTACCCTACCATACCCAAAAGCAGATTTCATCCTTGAGGAAGCGTACTTTTACGCCATCGGCCTTGAGGAAACGTACTTTTACGCCATCGGCATTAAGCGCACCGACGAATGTCTCGCCTATATCTCCTTGCAGCACCAGACGGTAGTATGCCCCCTGGGGAGCGTCGTTTACCTGTTTAGTTTGCCATCCGAAAGCTGGATTGTCGGATACAGCAAGGTGGGAACTTCCCTTATACAACACCCCCCATTAAACTTACCCCTTCCGATAGTTTTAGCTGCAAAGGCGCTGGCTGCAAAGGTTACCGACCTTTATAGGGGGTGGGTGGGGCTCTGTGGCTGTTGGCGCCACGACCCACTAAATTACATTGCGGTCGTCATAGCTAGGAGCTATGCACCTGACCAGGCGCCTTCTTTCACCATCCTCTTCGGACGGCGGAATGCAGTATGTATGATAGCTAACGGGGGAGAACTCTACGAGTTTGTCGGCGGACACAGCCAAGCCGTCGCTAAAGCACTTAAGGTCATTGCCTTGGCATCCTTTTGAATTCTAAGGGGTGAGCAAAGCGATGCCCAAGCTAACCCCAGCGCAAATGTGGGCGGAGTTTTTCAGCAGCGTCGTAAATTTTATTGACGAGACGGCGGAGACTTGGCGCCAACGAAAAATAGAAGTGAGCAAATCTGCCCGAACACCCAACGAGGTCATCTGGACAATAAAGTGGGAAGGGCAGCATGTCAATGCTCTCTGTGCTTGCCTTGTCCAACCCGACGGCAAGACCCAGCCCTATATTGAAGTTTTGTGCAATGAGCGGGCGGTAGTTATCAGCGACTTGCCTCGCAATAGAAAAAGCCTGCCAAAGAAAGTCAAAATTGACTTGGCTCGCCTACTTGAGACCTTCCTATTCGTGACCCTGACAGAGGAAAGCAGACGGATAGCCATGAGAAAGGGATTCTTTGCTACCGTCACCTGCGGAATTATTTATCTTTCCTTTGGCGGACAAATACTGAACTTCCTCTATCTTATTGAAGAGAATGCGTGGCGGTTGACCTATGGATGTGCCCCACACATCATTCATAGAACTTTTGACTGCGCGGATAACCACCCATTGGAGTATTTCGCCCGCCTTCTGGATGCCCTCCCCGCCGAGATTTTCCTTTAAATCCCGTCCGCTGGTATAATCTCGCATGGGGTGACCGCCGATGTTTCTCAGCGACGCAGAAATCAAACGGCTCGTGGCAGAGAAGCCCGATTTCATAACCGACTTCGTGCCTGAAAAGCGTCAACTGATGGGCATCAGTTACGGGCTAGACCCACACGGCTATACTTTCCGCCTGCACCCCCGCTTCGTATGGTTTCGCCCTAAACTTCGGGGTCGGCAAGGCGGACTCGTAGAGCTAGAAAACGGCGATGTTGAGGTAATAGAACTGGGCGAGGGCGAGAATTTCCCGCTACCTCCCTACCATTGCCTCCAAGTCGCCAGTCTGGAAACCTTCAGCCTACCGACGAACCTTGTCGGGCTATTGTTTGGGAAAAGCACCTATGCACGGCAGGGATTAGCATACAATATGACCGTCGTGGACGCTGGTTTTAGCGGTCAACTGGTCTTCACCGTCGTCAACCTCAACCCCGCACGGGATATTTCTCTTTACCCTTACGCAGGTATCGCCCAAATTATGTTCGTCAAAACCACCCCCGCAGAAATCCCCTACAAGGCTGTCGGCTGGGGAGTTAATTTCGGCGCCGAAATTAACTCTCAAAAGGCGAGGTGAAACGGGATGCGCTTCTTGTGGGTCCATACAACCTTTGATGACGACGGCTACCTCATCCCAACTATCGCTTCTATTGAGCCACGCGGGGATACCGATTGGGAAGTCGTTCCACTCTTTGAGAGCCGAGACCAAGTTGATAACGCCGACTGGGAGTCCATCACGAGGGAACGATTTGACTGGTGGGCAGCATCTATACTTGGCTCTTTGGAAGATAAACAGGTGGATACTTCATCAGCGCCTGAGAAGGTCTATGTTCTCTCCGTAAGAGACAAAGACGGCTATTACATCCCTATCATCGCAGCGACGGACGAAAGTTGGCTACCTAGCCTTTTCAACAGCTGGGAGGAATATGAACGCCGAATAGGGAACTTGGACTTTTGGAGACCAGACCATTGGTATGTAACTTGTATCGGTGTTGCCCGATGCGACCAAATACAAACAAGGGAGGTTAATAAGGATGCCCCGCTCATCTACTAAGCAAGAGACACTCCGCCAACTCGCCAAGGAAACAGCGACCCAATGGGTAAATACCTTGCGGGAGAAATGGGGGATTCGCACCTACCGTGTGGATAGGGACGGGACGATAAGATGGCGAGGACAACCTTTCGCCCTATGTCTTATTGAGAAAGACCATGTGATGTGGGACGCCCTCATCCACTCCAAACCGCCGCTTCCTTACATAGGAATATTTTTTAATCTTCGTCTTCACCTCTATGTCCACCTCAGCGTCAACACAAACCCCACCATCAGGCGATTGGAGAGGCAGCGGTCAAGCACGACTTTCTTGACATTAATGGTGATCAATAACCTTTTGAAGGATATTTGGGGGCTATCGACTTATGATTTCGAAGACCTACGAGTTCATTTGGATTCGCATATAGATTTACCACTTCCAAAGTGGGGACGAATTAATGACCTTAGCGCTTTCCTTCGCTTTCCGATGATAGATGAGAAAACCGACCCGCAAGCATATACGGTTAGTCTCATCGTTGAAGATAACGGAGTAGTGTTCGTGGAGGCAAAAATCCCCTACCCGCAGTTGCGGCAGACAGCACTTAAAGACTTGCACAACACAATCGTGGCGTCAACAATTTAGGAGGTGAGGTCGGCATGTCATCGCCAACTTCCGTACACCCGTTAGTAGCGCAAACACGACAAAGGTTGGAAGTGGAAGTGCGAATTCAGAAGCTCGAGAAAAAAGTAAAAGCGCTAAGAGAGGAAATAGACAGATTGGTGCCGCACTTAAGAGATACACACCTCTTTGAAGATGCCAAGCAGTTTTGCTTGCGGGTGTGGCGTCTTGACCTACATTGCACCGCCTGCCACTTTTCCTTGTTAGAAGGATACAAAATTGATGAGGGGCATATTGCTGAGTTGGAGGCAGACTATGAAGCAATTCGCCTTTTCTCTATGAATACTGACCCAGCTAGTTACAATGTTAGCCTGGTCATTTCGTTCTTCAGTAAAGACCGCCACTATCGGTGGGATTATCGGCTGAAATTCCGACCGAGAAACCTCGTTTCGCTAGGTTACGAAGGCATCGCCCGCCTAATAACACTTGCCACCCTTTGAGAGGAGGAACGACAATGTGGAAAGAAAAAAAGGAATATTACAGCCGTCTCGTGGAGCAGTCTCTAAAACAAGGAGAAAAACTTATAGCGGAGATTTCCTACGCCTATGACAATTGCCCCCGTCACTCTCAACTCATTTGGGGTATCCTTAAGCATCTGATGACCGTCGGGCTCATCCTTCACGACCTGCGGCAGCTCCAAAGGGACTTAGAGGGGGGCAAGTTGGGCGACCCTACCGTCGCCTCTATCTTGTGTCTTGTCAGTTCGTTGCGAAAAGCCCAAAAAAATTGGGTAAAATTCTTTCGGAAAGCAAAACTTGGTATTTTGTTTCTCTGAGCATGGGGGAGGATTGCCAATGAAAAAGATATGGGCTCGGATTAAGGACAAGACGGCATCTATTGGGATAGCATCCCCCGTCATCGGGTCGCCACCTGTTTACATTCCCATCGGGCAGGAAGCGGACAAAGATAAGATAATTAGCGCCGCCATAGGTTTCGCCAAAACACTGCCCGTTCCTTTCTTAGTGTATTTCCTTGATGAAGATAAGAAAACCATAGCGGTTTATAACCCACGCTCGGAGCAGTTCGCCCTTCGGAGGAGAGCGGAAAGGAGGTGGCGGAGATGCGCCAAAGGATGTTAATCTTTCCTTTCACCATTGTCCTTCTCCTTCCCCTCGTCGCCTCCGCTTTCCGCCCATTCAAAGTACCCTACCTGACGGCGATTTATTGGCGGGTCCTTAAGTCTGCGGATATAGAACTTCTCCCGACGGGCATAAGGTTTTACGGGACGGGAGCATTTATCGGACCCGACCTTGTGCTGACTGCTGCCCACACCCTCCCACACGAAAATTGGGAAGACGACGAATATATGCAGAAAGCTATCAAGCGAAGCAAAATCCACATACTAATCAAATTTAACGAACGATTCCATCAGGCAAAAGTCGTTATTTTTCCGTCGGACGCCGATATTGCTGTCTTGCGGGTTAGCGGCATTCAGGCAAAAGATTACCTGCCTGTCTCCTTTGAGGTGCCGCCAGCGGGGGCAGACTTAACGATTATTTCTTGGCGCCCCTTGCAGAAAAATAGAATGCCGACCATAACGCCTGTTATTTGGAAATTGACAGTGGACGACCCCGACTTTGAGCGGACTTGGGGCGTCATCAAACCCGTCCGAGAGAGGCTCATCTACGGGCATCCGAAGGCGTGGAGTGGGACAAGTGGCAGCCCTGCCCTATTGGACGGAAAAGTTATCGGGGTTGTTGTGGGAATAACAGAGCCAGACCATACCCTGATAGAACCTACGCGGAAAATCCAGACGCCCCTCCTAAAGCTGCTCCGCCAAAATCTCCGACAAGGACGGAAGTGAACGACGATGTTGCGACACCTGATGGCTACCGTCGCCAGCTTTTTCACGCCCCAATGGATTTACCGTTTCCCCTTAGCAGCTAGAATTGAACGAGAAATCAACCTCATAGGAAGGAAGTTTGGACTACCAAAGTTCGAGATTAACAAGGTTAACCTGATAGACGGCGGCACTGGGGGTACCGAAATAGGTATTTCCGTCCTTGGGTTTCTGCGCGGTTATCGGCAGAGAATTCTCGTCAAAGACTACCCCTCCATCCTTACGGTGGCGGCACTGTCGCTCCGCTTCCTCCTCTGGCGGGAATATTTAGACATGTCCTTTAGGTTTCTGCTAAAGACAAGAGCCCTGTGGGTAGAAGTAGACGGGCACAAGCTTTCTTTGAGGGTCAAAATTTTCCCCGACCGGTTGGACAACTACATTTACCTTTTCTTGACAAAAGTCGATGATGGCTATATGCTGGAAATCGGCAGCCAAGAGGAAGGCAATGGCGGGCTTGCTGGACGGGATATAGTTAAGCCAGTGCGCTTGATGTATAATACCTGGAGCGATGCTATCGAAATGCTCGTTCACTTGATGAAGGAAGGGAGCATGTCCGAACCAGAAGAGGCGAAGGCAATGGTGGAAAGACTGAGCGCAATCCACCAAGTATAAGAAGGAAGGGAGGCAATATCCGTGCCCTACCGCTTTAAAGTCTGGTGTCCAGATTGTTACGGCGAAGACCCCTACGGGTGCTTCGGCGGGGATTTTGAGCTATCCGAGGAGACTTATGAAACGATAGAAGCGGCGATAGAGGCAGCGGACGAGTATGTAAAGGACGGCATCTGGGACTGGTCTATCGTCGAGGTTAGCTCGGAAAACCCCAACGAGATAATCAGGGAATACTCCGATGACTACCTTGTCGCCTACAGCCTGCCAGACGGGCAAGCACTCGACACCTTTAATCTTCCACTTCACACAAAACGACGAGAACAAGAAAAAGATCGGGCGCGGGCGAGGTTATGGCTGCGGTCTTCTTTCGGTCTTGGCGCCGTAGATGCCCCTGAGCCACCAACACCGCAAACCGATGCGGACTGGAAATTGCTCATAAATATCCCCTGCGCTTGCCAACATCCCCCTGTCCCCTACCCCGCCCTAAAAGAAGACGACCTAAGCCCAGAGTTTCGGCAATGGATAAACGACCTTATTACCTACCTTTTAAACAACCCGCCCAAAAAGGACATGGATACGGCGTTTCTTTACCTCCTCGTTTACAACCTTTGCGGGCTACAATGCCCGCATCCCCGCCCTTTCCGCCACGACTTCCCGAACGGGTATAAGTGTGATGTATGCGGCGAAGGCGTACTTTTCCTCCATTCCGAAGGGGGCGGAACGGAGTGCAAGGTCGATGGCTGAACATCAAAGAATGCTGGAAAGACTTGCAAAGGAGCGGCGTGCAGATAACATACTGGTTGGCATGGAGGCTTATCCGCCTCCACTGTCCGTGGCAAAAGGTCGGCGGTCAGGTCATGGTGCAGGAGGACGACTGGCGATACTTTAAGAGGAAACTGCTGTCAGGTTGGCGCCCGCCAAGACGATACAGGAGCGGATAAATGTAGCGGGGGCAGGGAAGGCGCAACGGGCGCCAGCCGTTGGCGGAACGACTCAATGCCGCCACTAAAGTCCTGCCCCCACTTAGATTTTAGGTAATCAACCTCGCCAAATAGGGATGAAGCGGCGTGCAAGTGCTCAAGAAGATGCTGCGGTCAGAATATGCGCCCGTCTTGGCGGAATGGGGGCTCTTCCTTATGGAAAAACCAATTACCATGAGGGGCAGCGCCCTGTTCCTTGTCACTTCTGACCTTTCCCAGTATGTGGATAGAGCCAAGCAGTCGCTTATTGACGAAGATTTTACCTTGTTGATAATCACAAAAGTTAGTGGGCGCAAGGAAAAATATTGGGTGGTTAGCGATTACGGTCGGACTTTTGACGAGGTGTTTTTCGTAAAAAGAAAGTATACGGAAGAAGAGAAAGAGGTGATGCGCCACCTTTGCGACTGCGCTGTCTCGTCCTTTATTACTTTCCTGTTTTATTGCTACTGCACAAAAAGGGGCTTGAGCTGTCTGGAGACCACTTATCCCCAAGAGATGAATTATTGGGTAGATGTAAAAATTGACGATAGACGGTATCTTTCCGTCCGTTTTGAATTCAGCCATAGCAAACCAAAATGGGCTTTCTGTCTTGCGGTTTTCGATTCCCTTAATAATCACTTCCACAGGCTACCGTCATACAAAAGGAAAGCTACTGAAAATCCGCTAAACCATTTTGACAATATCTTACGATTAGTATATGTGGCACGGGTTTAGACTGAACCTTACGCTGCAAAGGGAAAGGAGGCGCACTTCGTTGAACTTTATCCGTCGCTTTAAGGAAGAATACCTCCCATTGCTGAACAAGTGGGGGTTGTCCATCAGCGAAAGACACACTCCTTCGCGGGGCACTACCAAATTCTTAGTTGATACCGACAAACGGATGCAAACTTATGTAGGTATTGATTCAGACGCGATCTTTGATAACAACCGAATAATTTTAGTAATTACAAAGACGGACAGATATTGGTCAATTAGCGATGGTTGGCTAATAAGAGAAACTATTCCAGTTAAGAGAAAATACGGAAGTGCGGAGACTAATAAATATTATGTTGTTTGTGACAAATCTATCTCGTCCTACATTACTTTCCTACTTCGTTGGTATCTCCACAAGCATAGGCTGGCTCTTCCTGACCTTGCAAAGGGGGATGAAGATTGGATTGACCTCGCCATTCCAGGCGCAAAACTCGCAGTAACCTTTGATTTCAGCATCCGTGCGCCAACTTGGGCGTTCGTCTTCGCAAAGCTTAACACCAATACATATAGCTACGAAATTTTAGCAAAATACGAAAGAAATAAAAATTAAAGCCCAATCAAACACTTCCGAAAAATGTTATCTATCCTATCGGTGGTGCTTATCTAACCGTCTGCCGAATAATGGAGGCAGGGGTGATGATAGAATGCAGGCTATTCAGCGCCTTATTGCGAAGCGCCAACAGGACGAGCCGCTGAGCTTTGACTTCTTTCGGCGGGTAGTGCGAGTAGGATATGCTCCTCTGCTGAAACTATGGGGGCTGAAAGTCGTAGAAAGTCGCCGAAGCACCGACAGCGAGAAACTTTGGGCCGTCAAGGACGACTGCGACTGCCCCCATCTGCCATTCGATAGGACTATAATCATCGTGGAAAAGACGCCTTTGGGCTTTGTAGTCGGCAGCCCCTACTTTGCAGAGGGCGTCCCCTTCCCCCCGATATGGTATCATCGCTATAGGGACTTGGCTGAGGAATTGAGCCGTGCATTTACCCGATGCATCTCCGCCTTCATCGTCGCATCGCTATATTGCTACCTAACCCGTCGTGGCTGGAAGGACATCCGACACAATCGCTGGAACGGGCACGAAATATTTTTGGACTTTCCAGACCCTAAGGAAGTAACGATTGCCTTCAATCTGCAAGATGATTCACCCTTCTGGGCATTCAAGATCGCCACACGAGCGGGGGCTACCTGCCAGCTCAGAAAAAGGAAGGAGCGCCCGCCAATGAAGTATTTCAGGCAGGTAGAGAAAATGCTCAGTCTCACCCTTTTATAGCCTAAGAGGGCAAACGCGTTCGCCCGCAACTGCCTTTCCGAAAATTGAGAAAGTGCTATGGCTCCTCGCTCTATAGAGGCTAGAGTTAATTTCGGCGCCGAAATTAACTCTGCGAGGGGCACCCCCACCCCCTATCCCAACCTGCCGAATAATGCGCCTTTGGAGGTGATAGAGATGAAAGCCATCCGCCAAATCATTGAGCAACGGTTTATCCCCATACTTGAAAAGTGGGGGCTGGTGGTAGAGGTAAAACGAAGCGCCGATAAGATGTGTACTTACTACCTTGTACGGAATGATTTTTCCTTCTGCGACTGGGGGGCTTGGCCGCCGTCAACGCTTGAGGAGCTGGTTAGGCGGGGTATTTTCGTTATAGAGCGATGGGGCAAGGATGTGCTTATTGGTAATCACCTTATGTATGGAGACGCCGCCTTTCCTGCCAAGCAGCGGTACTCGTGGGATGAAGCGGAGGCTGTATCCGCCGCCTTGGCAGGGTGCGTCTCCGTCTTCGTTACTCATCTACTTTACGACTACCTTGACCATCGGGGGTTTAACTGCTTATGGCTTGACGAGACGGGTAGCACAATGCAGGTTGGAGAATTGCCCCTTTTTCTTTCCTTTAAAGTGAACAACGACCTTTCAACTTGGGCTTTTATCTTAGAAGACAATTCAGGTAGAGCTTTATGGAAATTTGAAAGGAAAGTGAGCAGACCCCCAATGAAATACTTTCGGCAAGTGGCACGGGCATTAGCCATTGCCCTAATCTAAGGAGGTGATAAACCTTGACCGTCACACAGGTTAAAGCGGTCAGACAAACAATTGAGGAATTCAGAGAAATGCTCGGTGCGTGGAGGATTAAATTCCGCATTTACAAGCGTGGCGGTGAATTTTACTTTAAGGTTTACACGCCCGCCGAAGGGTGGATGGAGTTTCACCCGCCCGATTGGCTCTTAACCGACACGGCAAGGAAGGTCGCAAGGACGGTGGAAAGGGTTATCGCTGCCTACCTCTCGTCTCGGCTCGGTTGGAAGCAAAGCCTGCCGTTGTCGGTCGCAAGCGGTGTAGCCCTTCGGGGGCGCAATGTCGGACTCCATCTCCGAGTTGTATCTCCGACGGAAATTCAAATAGAGGTTTACGACCCGAAGTTTGAGCGGCTGGTTGCCAGCACGACCACGAACAAAGTCACACCGAGGGAGTTGCTTCGGCTATCCCGTCAGATTGATGCTCTCAGCGGAGTATGAAGTCTTTCCCCTGCCCTGCCGAATAATAGCTTGCACGAAGCGAGGTGATATAAATTGGCACGCAGGCTTAACGACAAAACCATCGGGCGACGCCTAATCGGTATCGCCGAACAGGCGACAGCGATATTGAACCGGTGGGGCATTAGTAAGCCCATCATCGTTGCCTCCCGTGCCGAGGCATTGCCCCATATCCGCTCCCATTTTTGGGGTTACGGAAGCTGGGATAAGCCAGAGAAAGTTTTCGTGTTCTCCAGCGATGAAATCGCCGTCTATAAACCCTACAAAATCCGTGCCTATTGGGGCGAATTTATTGAATTCCGTCCATTCGGTAAGGTCTGCTCGTGCGTAAGAACCGGCGGACTACTGCCAATATCTCCCCAGACCCTGCTCGCCCTTTGCGCCCTCGCAACCCATTTGGTGGATGTTTACTCTATGGTACATTTCTTCCGCACCTACGACTGCGACGGAGCAAAACGAGAATTGATGTTTTCGGGGGATACAAAGACTGGCTTGGAGGTAGAGATGGTCATTGCAAACGAGGAAAATGCTAAGATTACGATAAACAGGGGCGAGGCATCGGTGAGGGGAACGCTGGGAACGGTTGTAGGGAAACTTCTCTCCGTTCTGGCAATATCTAGTATTTGAATAGGGGAATGCGCCCGTAGCTCAGTCTGGATAGAGCGGGGGATTTCTAATCCTCAGGTCGGGGGTTCAAATCCCTCCGGGCGCACCACCTGTGCGAAAACGAATAACTCCGCCCGCCTAACGCAACCTGCCCACGCCGTGCCGCCAAGCCTAACCTAAATGCCCGTTAGGTCTATTCACCTATTCTTCATTTTCCTCCACGTTCACGTTCCCACCACTCATCTGCCTCATCCATCGGAAAGATGTCTGTTACAGCATCGGCGCTCAATTCAGTTAGTCCTTCCTCAACCAACTTTTTGATGTCTTCATAAGTGAGGTTAAGACCCGCGGCTTTCTCAACCAAGTATTTCTTTCCGTCGATTTCAAAAATATCGCCTGATACTTCCATTATCTTAAACCATTTTTCCCCTATGATGACACTTTCTACAATGTCTTTAATACTGTCAGGAGTCCGCGTATCAGACACAAACCACGCGGCGGCTTCCTCGCCGTCGCTGGTAATATACTCGTTAAAACCTTCTTCCCCATTCCAAACAAATCTTACGCGAAATTTTGTTACCTGGTCCTTCTTGAGAATTAGCTCTTCTTGTCTTATCGCCTTAATCAGGTGTTGGATGCCTCTGATTAGGTACCGAATATCCGACATTTTTGTCACCTCCACTGAGATTTTAATGAAATCCTTTACCTTCTCCGCCCGATGGCTACCAGCCCTGCCTTTGATTTTAACTTTTTAATGCGATAAAATTTAAGGGCGGAGGCGATGAGAGATGACCCGTGCAATGCAGGTTGCCACTGCGTTTTCCGAGGTTGCCTATCCGCTGATAGCGGTAGCGTGTGGGATTTACTTCAAATCGCCAGCGTTCGCTTTGGCGAGCATAATTATTTTCACCCTCGCCCACTTGGGTTTTTACACCGCCACCGATGAAATGCCTAAGTCACCATCCTTCGTTCCCGTTTTCCCCATTGTTCAGGTCATCTGCCTCCTTCTCTTTTTTGCCCTCTTTTGTCGGTCCCAATTGTCTTCCCTACAGATTTGGCTTGGCGTTATTGCCTTTGTCGCCAACTATGTTCTCCTTTACCCGTTGGGAGTAAAAGCGGCGAAAACTGTTAATCCCTATTACAGCACAGAAACGAAGGTGGTCGGAGACATACTGATGTGCCTTGCGGGGTTGGCGGTAGCAGTAACCGTCCTTGTAAAGGGATTTCTTGTCGCCTCCATCGTCCTTCTACTTACTGCCTCCTTCACTATCCCCCACCTTCAGATGGGGGCAAAACCGCAAGGTGGCGAGAGCGATGCCCACGAAGATACTAGCGGAAAAGGTTCTCTCAACGATGGTCTATTTAATTGAGAAGGCAGGCGTCCTTGATCAACTCGGATGGAAATGGGAACTAAGCCTCACATCTGAGGAAATTTTGCCTATCCCTTTACGATTTACCCTCCAATCCCCCATGACATATTTATGTGCCACCGTTTACTTCCACCCTGACTTGGAAAAGCCCTTCTTCTATTCTCCTTTGGTAGCGCTGCTAGGCGGTCGCCTAAGAAGGGACGGATGGTTTCATAGGACGGCGGCGGAGGCTATCGCTTTTCTCTTAGCGGATGCCTTGCACGACCACCTTTGTCGCCTTATTGAGAGAGCATTGTGGGAGTTTTACCAACTGAGTATCCGACCAAGGAGTCATATCGCCGTCATCGTAGATGACACCGCCATTGTCGTCAACGAAACCGCAGCATCGCCACGAGGTCGGGCGACTATCACAATGCAAGTTCCCTTTTCCCTTCATCCCGACGGGTTTTTCGCCGCTGTCAGCGCCCACCTAGGGAAAGACCCCGAACCCGCCTTGACTATCTCCGACAAGTATCCGCTCGTGGTGAAGTGCTTAGAGCGGGCACTGGCGCTTTACCACATTTAGTCTGCCGAATAATAGAAGTACGGTTGAAATCCCACAAGTCGTCGTTATCCCCCGCCCATCGTTTGAGGTAAGGCGATAGCCCTGCCGAATAATAGACGGGTGACGCAAAAACTCACAAAAGGAGGGTGACCGACGATGGCGTCAGCAGAACAGAAACTTGCCAAAGAGGCGATTGGCGTGGCGCTGAAGGCGGATGTGCCGACCCTGGTGTGGGGCTATCCGGGTGTCGGCAAATCCCGCTTCGTGGAATCGCTCGGCGCGGCGCTCGGCTTCAAGGTGTTCACAATTATTGGGTCAACTTTAGACCCGACGGACATTCGTGGCTTGCCCTACCGCACGGAGAGCGGAACGCAGTTTGAGCGCCCCTACTTTCTGAAAGTCGCTGCCACTGAACCGAGCCTCATCTTCCTTGACGAGATTACCGCTGCTCCACCTGCCGTGTGGGCAGCATTGTTGCGTCTCATTCTTGAGCGAGCCGTTGACGACTTCAAACTCCACCCGCAGACCCGCATTCTGGGTGCGGGCAACCCGTCTGAGATGACGGGGTTGGGTTTTGAGCTGTCTCTTCCGATGGCGAACCGCTTCGTCCATCTGCAATTCCAGCCGCCAGCGCCTAAGCCGATTGCCAACTATTTCCGCTTCGGGAGTTTTGCTGAGGACAACGAGATTATTGAGCGGCTGAAGGCGATTTGGGATGCTAATATGACGCCCTACCTGCGAAAGTGGGGGAGCGTCGTCGCCACCTTCCTTGAGAAAGTCAACCCATCGCTTATTCACCAACTCCCTCGTGAAGGGATGGAGTTCCCCGACTGTTACGCCTTCCCATCACCACGAAGCTGGGAGTTTTTGACGAAGTTGATGGCAGCTGCTGACCTTTACTGTGGCATCTCCTTGACGGAGCATCGGGCGACGGAACTGCACGGGCTCCTTGCCGTCGGTTGCATCGGCGGCAGCGCCGCAACTCCTTTCATCCACTGGCTTGAGAATTTGGATATGCCAGACCCGATGGCGGTGCTGGAAGGCAAAGCGCCTTTCCCTAGCAAGGAAGACACCCAATTGTTGCTCATCTCTAACATCGCCCAAATTTACTACGACGCAGCGAAAAAGCGCAACAACAAAATCTTCACGCTTATCGCCAACTTCGCCGTCAAACTTGCCGACGCAGATAAGTTGAACCGTCGTGACCTCGCCTTGATGCTTCTGTCCTATATGAACGAAGTCGCCCGTGACCCGTCCGTCAACATTGACAAATATTGGACAATCTTGCAGATTATGGTGACACCAGCTAGCAAGCTTCCACCTTATGTGCCTCCCGACTTCAAACGGGTGGTTGACAGCCTTGCGGCAATCGTGACGAAGTGGCAGCAAAGCCTCGCCAGTTAGATGCTGAAGCGTGGGGTGGGGCAGACGAACCTGCCCCGCCCCACCTTCCGACGCTCCGCTCTGCCGAATAACGAAATAGCGGGCAAAACAGTCCAACAACACAAAGGGGGGAAGTACGATGAAAAAGCCAGAAATCAAGGTCGTTGAGATTAGCGACGAGGTGCTTGACTTGGCTTTTGACAAGGCGCTGGAACTCCTGCGGGCGGCACGGGCGTGGGGCTTCCGCACGAGCCAGCTCGCCCGCTATCCCTATTATGCGCCACTGGCGGGGCTTCTCCGCTTCGTCAAGGTCATCGGTTGCGACACGGTTGCAGTAGATAAGTGGGGACGGATTTACTTCAACCCCTTCTTCGTCCTGTCCTTTCACCCGAAATTTCCGAAGGTCATCACCACTGAAAGTCTCAAACAGTTTCTTGACTCTGATGTTATCTCGGACTACCCGATTAACCTGATGGTGGAAATTCTGCGACACGAAATTGAGCATCTTTTCCGCCGCCACTCTGTCAGGGCGACGATGATGGGCGTCACGCCTAACGACCACGAGAAATGGAACATCGCAGCGGACTTGGAAATCAATCAACATCTTGACCTTGCCCCCTACCCGCAACTGACGGAACTCATCTTCTTGCCCCAAAAACTTGGGTTGCCTGAGGGATTGAGCGCTGAAGAGTACTACCTGCGCATCCCTGAGTCCTTTATGCAGCAATGGAAGCAAGGAAAGGGGTCGGGTGGCACGGTTATCTTAGTGCAGGGGCACAAATACCCGACACTCCCGCAACGGCTGGATGAAGGTGGCAGTGGCGCTGGCACACCGAAGGACTATGAATTAGACCCACAAGATAAAGACCAGCCGGGCGCATCGGAAGCGCAGATTCGTGCCCGAATGGAAGAGACCGCCCGCCAAATCAAGGAGCACGCCAAAAATAGGGGAACGGTTCCAGCCGACTTGGTGGAAATCGCCGAACAAATTCTTAACCCCAAAATCAACTGGCGTCAATTGCTCGCTCACCTTATCCGCAAGTCACGGACGAATGCCGCAAGGGGCAAAGAGGACTATACCTTCCTTTACCCGAACCGCCGAGGCGAAGCCTATCATCCCTTCGTCATCCCGTCAATGGTGCAATATGACGCAGACGCCGTTGCTGCTGTCCTTGACACAAGCGGAAGTATGTCTATGGCAGAGATTGAGCGGGCGCTTGCGGAAATTCTGGGCATCACCCGACAGGCGAACATCAAAGTGGATGTCTACATGTGCGATGCCGCCGTCCACAAAATCGTCCGTGATGTTAAGTCGTTTTCGCAGGTCAGGGAAATTGTCGGGCGTGGCGGGACGGATATGGTAGAAGGCATCAACCGAGCCTTACAGGAAAGGCGGCGAAGGCGCTACAACGCCATCGTCGTCCTGACCGACGGCTACTCACCATTCCCTGAAGACCCAACACCCCTACCGCTCATCATCTGCCTCATTGGGGAAAAGCACGAAAGCAAAGACAAGATGCCCAGTTGGGCAAAAGTCGTTGAAGTCGCCGACTAACTCTCTGAGTAAAATAAAGTAGGCGCATCGCATCGCATCGCCTTCACCCCCACCCCCTGTCCACCTGCCCTCGCCCGCCGCCTCGGCAACGACCCCCAGCGGGGGCGGCGGGCGCTTTGTCACACCAAAACTAAAGGGGGCACAAGAGCAATGCTGGAACTTAGCGATTGCTTAAAGACGGTCGTCTTGACGGTTAACAGGGAGCTAGGAAACCTGCTGGGCCAGTGGGGCTACCCCGTTCGCTACCGCCAGCACGACCCCACTGGAGCGAAGATGGTTGTTGATGGCTGGCGGGCTGTTGACGCCCGCTGCGTAAGAGAGTGTGCGCCCCCCACCGAAGAGATGCTCTTCTTACCTACCACCACCCATTTGTGGGATTGCCCTTATCTTTTTCCCTATACGGCGATTGTGTCGGTTTGGGTGGACAGAGGCATCGTGCAATTAGGCACTGTCTTTCGATCCTTCAGAAGATCTATAAGCCCTGGTGAATTTTCTACAGTGGGGGGAATAGAAGCTGTAAGCAGCGCCTTTGTCTTTATGGCGGTAGCTGGGCTCGTTACAGCCGCCGTCAAAGGAAAAGTCCTTCGTGACAAGACCTTGCCTTTTAAACTGGCTCACTTGGAAGATACGACGCTCCGCCTATTGCCCAGAACCAGAAGCCCCAACTTTTTCTATGACGAGATACGAGTGGATTTCTCGTTCAACAAAATAACTGACGAGTGGATTTGGCGGGTCGTCGGCGCTCTCTACACAACAACCTTACACAGTCTCGACGGAAGAGAAGACGAAATAGTAACGCTGCGCTATCCCATCAAGGAAAACCCCATCAACGAAGGCGAAAGGCTCATTCAGGCGATAGGGAAAGCTTATTGGCTAGGACAGTTGTAAGTCGTTTCAGGTAAAATATTAAAGACGGTGCCAAGGTAATCGCTCCCGACCGACGCACGGCGTCCCATCGCCGCCCACCGCCCCGTCTTCCGTCGGCGTGCCATGTGCGTCCACAGAGACCTGGGGAGGGTAACTTATGCTGTCTTACCAACCCAGCGGTTGGTAGGGCAGTGGGCTGGTCGGGGGTGACCCGACATCACTGTCACCCAGCCCCCCCGCCGAGGTCGGCGGCAGGAAACCTAACCGCCGAAGGTAGGCGGGCGCCCTTTGGGGCGGAAGCCCTGCGCTCATCAGCGCAAGGGCAAGCCGTCGGCTTTAGCCGACGGTAGGTGACCTCCGTGGGGCGGTGGGCGTTTTTTAATCTATTATCGCCCGCCGAATAATCCGACGGCGGAGGTGCACAGCGATGCAATTGGAAGATTACTACACGATTTGCCAAATTTGGCAGCAGGAGTTCGCCCCCTTGCTGGAAAAGTGGGGGATTTCCGTCAACCAATACCCCGTCGAGAGGTGCGGGCGGTTTGGGGACGGCGGGGCATTCCAAGAGAGCGGGTGGGTCATCTCTGACGGCAAGGAGACAGTCCACCTTAGTATCTGCTACAAGAGCGACTACAGCAGTGTCCTTAGAAAAACCACTAGCATCGATTTCGGGAAGCTCCTCAGAGTAACTTTTTGGAGCAGCGAGGCGGATGAAGAAAGAGTGTATATTTACGGAGACCCCTTTCTGTATCACATTGAACAACTACCAGAGCTAGCACGAAAGGCATTTCGCACTTCTATCGCCCGCTTCGTCGTAGGGAAAATCTGCCAAAACCCCGCCCAACACACGCTTACCTTCTACAGCAAGATAGGTAACACCATAACAAGTGTGTCCTTCCGTCTTTATAAGCAGTGCTGGGTCTGGAAAGCAAAGGTGGTAACTGACACGGGCATCTTCAAAGATGTAGCCACCATCAAGGAAGACCTTCAAGAAAACCCCTTTGACGCATACCAAACTCTTTTCCGCGCCCTCGTCGTTGCCGTCTCCCTCTGACCGACGCCCCTTTTCCAATAGGGTCACCCGTCACCCCTGCCGAATAATTCAGCGTTGGACGGCAAAGGCTGCCTTCCCACGATACAAACGACTGCAAGGGGGCGACAACAATGCTGTCGAAAAAACTAGCCTATATCGTCGCTAAGAAGTACATCCCTATTCTCAAACGCATGGGGGGAGTTCAAGTAAAAGAAACGGGCTTAGAATACTACTTCGCCGTCGATGCCATCAGGAAATCTGGTGGGCAGATAGAAGGAACTTCTTTTGTAATTACCGTTCCGCCACCCACCCCTGCGGAGCACGGTCTTTATTTCGCTGATATAAAAGACAAAGATGAAGACTTCTATAAGACGTACATTTACATCGCCACCCACGCCCCGTGGATTGTCCGTCCAGATAAGGAAGGTGCGTTCAGCGCCGACGATTGGCGGCAGTTCTACGGGCAGATGAATTCATTGACTTCTAAACTTCTGACATGTATGGTGGCAACCCGCATTCCAAAAGCGCTTCATTTAGGCAAAAACCAGCTTGTATTACCAAACCACTATAGAGTTATTATCAAATTTACTTTGCGAAAAATCCACATCCGCTACATGGACGGTTTTGATCATTGGGAAAACGAATACGATGTAGTTGCCGATGTCCCTTCGGAAGGAGATATTGCCGATATCATCACAAAAGCCCTGACGACCCTTCTGATATAAGGAGGCTGGCGAAAGGGTTAATTTCGGCGCCGAAAATAACTCTCAAAGGGAGGCAAAGGTAGATGCCTTATCGGATTGAAGTTTCGCAACTCGTTGACCTGTTCAACAGGCGATTTGTCCGATTTCTCTCGGCGTGGGGGATTACCTGCCGCTATAGCCGACGAAATGAGGGGGAAATAGATTACCATATCTGGCGCTTATATCCCTTCTACAATGGCAACGAGGACAGCTACCATTTGGTTTTCGTCGTCGCCCGTCTGCCAGCCGACAGGATAATTATAGAGAACGATGTCGCTTCCGATGTTTTCTCCCCCACAGAAATCAGAAATATCTGGGCAGCTTTCTTCGAAAGGGCGAGAGAAGTAACATCGGAACTGCTCTTTACAAAGATTAGGGTCTCTCTAATTTTGGAGGATATTCTCCCAATGTCGAATGTTATAAAAGGGACAAAAAGGGTTCAAGAAATTGCAGCCATCACACCGTCAAGGAAATTGGTTTCTATTGAGTTTTTTGCGACTGGAGAGAATATCTTTTTGAAGCCCGAAGGGCATCCACCGATACGGGTGTTCGCCCAAAGCATCCCAGAATTAGTGGATAAAATCCGAAGGTGCATTTCCCTTTTGACGCTTTAGGGTTACTCTGCCGAATAATGGCAGGACGGGTGATAGCGATGAACAGCAAAGACTGCCTTTACGAAACCGCCAAGCAAATTTGGCAGGACGAATTTCTCCCGCTGCTGGTCTCGTGGGGATTTGAAGTGACACCACAGCCAGCGGAAGGAGATAGCTATCAACCCATCGCAGGAGCGCCCCAAATTAAGATTGTCAGCAAGCTTTGGGAGATAAGGTGGGGCAACCAAAGAAGCGCCTACCTTGAGCTTTATACATACATTCCCGTTCGCTGCGCAATAGATGACAGAGTTTTCATTAACGCATCGTCCGTCATAAATACTTTGGTTTTTCTTAACAACCACACTGACAAGGCGACGGCAGAAAACCTTATTCGAGCTGCCTATAGGCACTTTGTCGCCAGACTTGTCGTGGCTTTCATTACGAACAAAAGCGTCCGCTACCGACCCAACTTGCTCGTTAAGGCAGGCGACGAGGTTTTCCGCCTTTACTTTCACCTGTTAACGAAAAATTGGGTGTGGGAAGTAAAGACTTTTCTGACGAAACAATCCATCGGGCGGTTCAAGCGGGATTTGGCAGAAAACCCCATAGAGTTCTTCCACCAGCTTCGGAAGGGAATTGCTTTGCAAGCACTCTAACCACACGATAGTCCACGGTAGTCGGTGTCACTGCCGAATAATGTTTCTGGCGAAAGGAGGGAACCATACGGTGACCAGCCGAGAATACTACAACGCCGTCGTTGAGATGATAGAGAACAAAATAGCGCCGATATGTCGGCTGTGGGGGTTAGAAGTGAAATACCGCTCCATAAATGGTGGTCGTCACTGGGTACTTTCCAACCAAGCGGGCGATAGGCACGAAGCCCTTTTCGTCGTGGAAGAGGCAGGCGGGGTTCGTCTCTGGCTCGGATGGCGACAGACATTCGTCTGCCCGCAAGAGTGGGAGAAGGGCGACGGGGCACTGCTTCAGTGGACGGAAAGGCGTCTCCGCCGAGTTCTGGAAAACTTCGTCGCTTTCTTAGCTTGGAAGAAACTGCCCATTGTCTGGACGAGAAAAGGGCGATGCATATCTCGGCGGACAAAGCAACAATTACTGTCTCTGGAATTCTCGCTGGGCAAACGAACTTGGACTTGGGCGGTCACCTTAACAGAGTTCCCGCAGAGGGGGTTTGCCACGCCGCCACGCAAACTCGCCGTCGTCCGCCAGCCTATATCCGTCAATCCTATTGAGGCGTGCCTGAACATAGTAAAGGCGGAAGGATTGCTATACCTTTAACTTGCGGTAAAATCACATCGGTGGAACGCCATGAGCAAGACACTAAAAACACTTTGGCAACTCTTCTACAAGGCACATGGGCAGGTAGGAGAACCGTCGCCCCCACCAGAGCCGAGAGAACAGCAAGAGCCAGTAGCAAGGGCAAGGAAAGACCTAACTCGCTATAGCAAGATAACTATTCGCCTACCCACCCATATCGTCAAGACCTATAAACACCTCGCCATAGACCTTCAGATGACAATGCAGGACTTGATGGCTATCGCCCTAGCCTACTACTTAGAGAAAGAGCTAAAAATTGGGGGCGACCAAAATTCTGGCGGAAAAATTCCGTAACATATCCGTTGCCAAGTATGCCCCCATCCTAGACCGCATAGAAGGTGTTGCGGAATTCAAGAGTTAATTTCGGCGCCGAAATTAACTCTCAGCAAGGGGGGAGCAGCATAGATGTTCAAGCTCAAATTCCTGTGGAAGCCCATCCGACGGCTTTACATCCCGATTCTGCGGGCAATAGGCTATAAGTGCAGGCGCAGCGATAAGCCTTACTACCTTTCTGTCTGGGCGTCAGGCAACGGCTTACACGAAGACCCAATTTTCTCCATCTTTTGGCGACGCAGCTTCACCGAAGACTTTTGGTCGGAAACCCATATATTTGGCGTGGAAATTTTCGGCGAAAGCGAGGAATACGAGGTTACTGTTGATGACCAAAAGAAATTGCTTGAAGAAATTTCCTTTTACCTAGACAGGATGCTCGTCAAGTTGTTTATGAATGCTGTCACCGAAAAAGCGCCCGATAAATGGTTCACGACACCTAACCAGCCAACAACCCTTTACTACCGACACGGAGATTTCCCGATTACCGTGACCGCCCATCACAAACCCGACGAGACCCCATACCTTGTCCTGACAGGCAAATCTACTCCATCCTTTCAGCGGAGGTTGGAAGTGTCGGCGGAGAACGCCAAGATAATCACTGAATTCTTGACAAAGGGGGATAACATCCCGAAAGACTTCTGGGCAGCCTTCGCCATGAGGATGGTGTGACGAAAGATGATTCGGGTCATAAGAGAACCTAAAGACCCACGATGGCTGCGGTTGAATGAAATATGTCGGATGATAGACCTAGACTGGGGGCTCGTGGAAATACTGAAGGGAGTGCTCAAAGCCAAGAAAGACGAAGATACACGCTTTATCTACCTCTATTGTCGCTATCTCGGCAAAACCCACGAAGGGGCAAACCAGCTGCGCTCAGAGTATCTCGGAATGATAGTGGATGACAAGTTCATTCCTTCGTCAACTACAGTAGCGAACGAGGTCGGCGAAATCCCCCTTGATAGCCCTCGCCTGATACCCGTCCTTTTGATATTAGCCTTAGAGCACCTTCTATCCTATCATGGTTTCTTTTGGTCGTGGAAGTTTGAGGAAATAACCGACGACCGAGTAACAACCCATTTTAGCTACTTCGACGAGAACAATGACGAAAAGGTTGTTTCCTTAACAATAGGGCCGACGGTAGATGATAGTAGCATCTATGGCGCTTACATAGAGGTCACCGACCGAAAGACAAACCAAGTGCTTTCGTCGTGCGCTGGGTCAATAGAGAGGGCACTATCGTTTATCTTGAAGATTGCGGGAAGGGAAAAGAGTTGCTCGGAGAACCATACAGAAGGGGGAAAGGAGCAGGCGGCGCCTTAACGCATTGGTGTCAAGAGGGCGACCCGATGTTCTGCCGAATAATAAGGATAGCGGAGGTGACCAACAAAATGACCAACCGAGAACTCATTGAGAAAGTCACTGAAATCCTTGACGAGTTCAAATCCCTGTGGGAGAGCTGGGGGTTTGAGGTTGCCCCCTTGCACGACGGGGCTCACTCATACGAAAGTCAGGTAAACCCCTATATGTAACTATAGGCAATCAGCAGTACGAAATCTTATTCCGCTTAGGAAAGACAACTTGGACTTGGACTATCAGAAAATGGCAGAACCAACCTCCATACGGATGGGCAAAAGTGGATAGCGTCAGAGGACGACACGAAGAAAATCCAATCTCCGTGCTTAGCCATATCGTGAAGGGACTGTATCTTTCCGCTCTTTAAGGCGGTGGGGGGGGGATGACTACCTATGGTGCTGGCAAAACAACTCCGTGATATTTTCGTCGCTAAATACCTTCCCGTCCTAAGCCGCATCACTGGGGTTGAAGTTAGCGAGGGGGTAGGACTGGCAGGGGCACTTTTCCCTACCCTAAAGGGGTGGTTGGAAGAAAGTGAATACTATGAAATTGCGCCCTTTGCCTTTCTCATCAGAGCCCCTGCGGGCAAAAACAAGCCAAAGGAAACCATCTATGTCGTTTTCTCAACCAGAAGACTCAAATATAACCAGCAGGTAGAAACATTGATAGGAATAAAAGGGGTAGGGCACTGGCACATAGGCCACGCTACCGACATTAAGGAACTAAAGTCTGAGCACTGGAAAGTGTTCTATGGGCGGCTGAATGAATTAGTCTCCCGCCTTATTGCCAGAGCAGTCGCTAAGAAATTTCCTAAAGCGCAGTGGTGGTCTGACAGTCGAGCTGTCCGCCTACCCGACCGCAACACCAAAATATACTTCAAATTTACCCTCAGGCAGCTATACCTTACCTTTCAGTCAGGCTGGGGCAAGAAAATAGAGACGGGGGTAGAACTTCCCGATGAAGGCGACATCGTGGAAAGCCTTGTGAAGGCGATAGTTGTCTCGCTCATCTAATACAATAAACTTACACCGGCGAATGTATTAAAATCAAAGGCGGGGGTGTTCACCACCGTGAACGAAGAACTGAATAAATTTATTTATCAAGCCACAACCCAAAGCAGCGTAATACGGGCTAGAGTGAACCGCCTGCTGGGCGCCTGCGAATCAGCGTCAGAAAAGCTCCAAACCCTGATTACAAACCTAGAAGAGATCAAAGGTTGGCTGAGAATGAAAAAAGACATCCCCCCTACGGTTATTCCAACCCTTGATTGGCTTTTGTCCCTTGAAGACGACTTGCGGAAAATAGGTGATGACAGGTTGGTTAGAGGTTTCAGATATTCCGTCCTAAGTATTATTGAGAAAGAAGTTATACCAAGACTTGGTGCGCAGGCCCAGCAGGTCTTCTATGAGGGCATCTCCGACGAAGGGAAAGCCGACGAAGAAAATGAACCGTTCCGACAGCTGCAAAAGAAATTGGACGAACTCCTCCGTCACCTCCGCAATCATCAGCGCTAGGGTTATTTCGGTGCCGAAAATAACTTTGCACCCTCTCCTTCCATCTCCAACAGCGGGGCGGCAATATGCTTCCCGCCCCCTGCACGGGCTTCTGCCGAATAATGGGGGGTCGGAGGTGATTACCAAGATGCCCTTGAAAAAAGCCACTATCTGTCGGATTGCCGATATTATCTCCCGCAAGGTAGCAGAGGTTGGCTTTATAAAGAACACTACCTATCGAGTTTGGCTTGGTAAGACTTCTTGGGGAGACACGCGTGAATGGCATATAGACATCAGCGGCTATATCGATGCCCAGAGGGTCGATGGGATAATCATCGTGTTTAAAAACAACAGGGCTATCTTTTACGAAGCCATCCTATCTGATTATAAACCCATCTTTTTTGGAAAACAGCACACAGACGACCTCGCTGCCGTAACAGCTGTCCTTCTGGTTGGCGACTTTTTCGCCCGCCCATTTCAACAGCAATATAAGATATGAAAATTCTTCACAATCGATCGTGCCTTTGCGAAAAGCACCATAAAGATAGCCGAGCAAGGCTCCTACAGCCCTGGGCGCGCGCCTATTGCCACCCTTCGTATTGTTTTACTGCGAGACACAAAGGAACTATCGGTTAGGCTTGAATACCCCGCAGGTGTCCCGCTCCACGACGAACCAATCATCTTGAGTGACCCCGCGACGGCGAGGAAAATCCTCAATGGGTTGGTCTGCCAATTGCTCCTTTAATTTGCCTGCGAGGTGTCGAGAGCAATGGCGGCACACATCATAACGAAGATGAAGGAAAATATTAACCGAACCCTCCATGGTCTTGCACACAAGCTCAAAAAACTTGGTATGATAACCGACTTCTCCTATATGGTCAGTCCCACACAATTGTTTAGCTTTTATAAGCCTTGGTGGCGCGTAACCGTCGAGGGAAAAGTATTTGAATGTAAGATTGTTTTTAGATTTTCGGTGTTAAGAAATTACAGGGTTAGCTTTTCTGACATTAAAATCATCCCTCAGTGCGGAGCCATCTTCTTCGGAATGAAGAGACTTGATGACCTGTGCAGAATAATTACCGTTCTCTTTTTAGGGATATACCTTTCATCAAGACTTAGCCTTTTGACGACACCAAGCAAAAGTGCTATTGCGCCACCAGTCCTCCTCAGATATAATGGGAGCACCGCTGAATGCCTTTTTGACTTAAAAAGTTGCGGATTTAAGGATAGCAGCCTAAGCGTCATCGTCCGTTATGGAGATACAAACTGCCCGCTAATCGAGGTCATTCGGGCTGACGGCACAGTTATTGCCACTGGCGATTTTTCCAACCCAGACGAGGTTTTCAGAGGCGTGACGCTTATGGCGACGCTTTGAAGGAGAAGCCCAATATTTGCACGGTTGTGGCGCTCCCAATAGTTCGGGACTGCCGAATAATTCGCCAAAGGGGTGACCAATAAGATGGCTCAAAAGGCTTCCAAACGGCAGCCAAATCAAGCTTTTGCCAAGATTATCGAAATTGTCGATAGCGAAATTAAGGGGTGGCAAGGTCAAGGGCAAGGAATGAAAATCCGAAAGCGCATGCCCTCTCCTAATGAAGTTGTATGGACAGTCGAGTGGCACGGTCGGCCAATAGGCGCTTTAGCAGCCCGCCTGCTTCAGCATGCCAACTGCCCTTGCGTCGTTTTCCTCTTTGACGACCGCAACGAGGTGATTGATTGCCTCCACGCAGGGAAAGATTCAGACCTAAAGCTTGATACCCTGAAAAATTCCATCTTTGCCTTCCTTGATAACATCATACTGACTGAGGCGAAAAGGTTGGTTTTAAGAAAAGGATTATTTGCAAGGTTCAAAGACGGCGACCTCGCCGTTCTCCTCAATGGCTATGAGTTCTGCTTTCGCTACTATTCTCCCAGCAACAAGTGGCGGGTTAGCTGCGAAGATCGTCCCGAATGGTCATGGAAAACCTTTGAATGCCCTGCGTGGCAAAATCCTCTATCCTTCCTAATCTCCCTCATTCACGGCATCGCCCTGTCTATCGCCGTATGACCCTAATAACCAGTTTGCTCCCTTCGCCACTGGTGTGCGTTCCCTTCCGCTCGTGCTGCTCCGACGCCTCTGCCGAATAATAGGCTGCTGGAGGTGCGTTGTCCGCTATGCCTACTAACAAGGCGGCTATCGTAAGAACCCTAAACCTCATCGTCAAGGAGATAGAAAGGACAGGCCTCGTAAAAGAGGCTTTCTACCAAATTGAACAACCCCAGCCGCTGCCCTCCATCGGGCCGCATTGGGCTGTAAAAGTAGGCGGCAAAGTTGACGGGGGGAGCATTTCAGCGGTACTCTTTATTTTCGCAGAGGGGTCCTACCTGTTTGGAAATTGCCTCCACACTGGGCCAGATGAGGTCGCTTTTAAGCCGAGAAATGCGGGCGCACTCGCTCGCTTGATAACTGTCTATTTGCTTACAAAATACTTTTCTGCTCCCTTAGAAAAAGACTTTGACGTTCATTTCTTTCTTTCCTACTATAATAACGACGGCTTTGCCGCCTGTAGGCTCTCGGCAACTAAAAACTATCGACAGCCGAAGACCCACGGCTGTCATCGGATAGATTTAGAGGCAAGACTTGTAGAAGGGCTAAAGGAGCCGGTTTTTGACCTTCGATGGTTCAGCGAAAAGGAGTTTGAGGAGTCAGGGCGAATTCACGGAGATTTTGGTGCAATTGTCAAAGCCTTTCAGGGGTTAATCCTTCAAATGTTTCTTTGAAGTTATCCCGACACCTACACTATAATTCAGCTATAAAGGAGGGGAGTGCTATGCCCAAAGAACCCATTGAAGTCGTCTTGAAGCGACATGCCGAGCGCCTTCGGCAGTTGCCTGGTGTCGTCGGGGTCGGCATCCGAAAGGATGCGCAAGGGCAAACTTACCTGAGCGTCCTCTTGAGCATCCCTGTGGAAGAGGCGAACTTGCCCGATTTTTTGGATGGCTATCCTGTCAAGGGCATCTACACGGGGCGCATCGTCGCCCGCACCACCAAAGGCGATAAATAATGAGATACTGTCGGCTGGAGCCGACGGCAGGTGACAGACACCTACAGGTCTGCCGAATAATGGGAGAAGCGGACAGGAACTACCGAAAGGAGGTAACATCAAATGCTATCGCAGGAGCAAGTTATGCGGGCGCAACAACTGGCTCGTGGGGAATGGCAGCGGTACTTAATTCGATACGGCAGCGACACCCTTGGCGGGAAGGCATCTTACTGGCAGGGAACCTACAAAACTAGCATTGAAAACTTCGTAAGGCGCCTAAATGAGGCTGGCATCCCCGCGCGGGCGGTGCGGTTCAGCTACACCTTCTACCTCATCCTTGGCGACGAATGGGTACAACTTTGCGACAGGCTTGATAAACTCATCGCAGAAATTGATAAAGTCCGTGTTGACCAAATCCAAGACCTAACCCGCCGTTACCCAGCCGTTACCAAGTGGTTATCAAAGACAAAAATAGGGAGCCAACTTCGTTCCCTCCTCCACCGATGCAGGGGGACTCTAGAGGACATAGGCATGTGGAACCAGAGAGCGAAAGAATACCTACTGAAGGGCGACGAAGAAGGTGCCAAAGCGGAGTTCGCCTATGCTGCCGAACGTGTTGCAAGGCTAGAACAGGAATGGGAAAATCTTAGCCGTCAAGTTGTGATGCTCTTTCTCTGAGCAGGAGTGAAGGAGGCAAAAATGACGGCTATCATCCACATCGCTGACAGCCGCAATATGGCGGAGATAGCGGACGAAAGTGTTCATCTCATCGTCACCTCACCGCCCTACTGGCACTTGAAGGATTACGGGGCTCAAGGGCAGATTGGCTATGGGCAAACCCTACACGAATACCTGTTGGATTTGAGTCGGGTTTGGCGGGAGTGCTGGCGGGTGCTGAAGGCGGGGCGC
>Ga0079996_114663_pt1 | contig 28338 bp, 43 predicted proteins | sample PerSpoAPS_AMetaG_FD_69199 | JGI IMG/M metagenome (GOLD analysis project Ga0079996, IMG submission 69199) | Thermal spring microbial communities from Yellowstone National Park, Wyoming, USA - Perpetual Spouter A (PS_A) MetaG (SPADES assembly)... | ecosystem: Environmental > Aquatic > Thermal... | reverse complement strand
TCGCTTAACGCCTCGGTGCCGAGAATCCTCACAATTTCCTGCAACCCCGTCACGAGGGTCACCTCGGCGCCTCTTGCCGCGGCCTCTCTGGCGAAGTAGTAGCCAGTCAACCCGCTGCTGGGCGTGGTTATGAACTTCACGTCGTCTAGGTGCTCTTCAGTACGGCCCCCAGCATGTCGGATCGGTCGGTGTTAGCTGGTCCCAGCTAACACTCTCGACACAGGCCACATACGTCCTCGATGTTTATCCAGCGTACGCGGTTTAAGACGGCGCTCTGAAATCAACACGCGGTTTAAAACGGCGGCGCATAAAGGCCCCCCGCTTTGCAACTCCACACAGTTTAAGACGGCGTCAATTGACGCGGTTTAAGAAGGCGCCTTTCTGCGCAGTTTAAGAAAGCGCTCTTCGACGGAGTTTAAGAAAGCCCTCTTTGCCGCAGTTTAAAACGGCGCAACGCGGTTTAAGACGGCGAAAAAGGCCGCGGTTTAAGAAAGCGCCACTAGTCATGGTTTAAGACGTCGTATTTTGTCGGAGTTTAAGACGGCATCAATAGACGTGGTTTAAGACGGTTAGAAAAAACGGAGTTTAAGACATCGTCAATAGACGTGGTTTAAGACGTCGGTCATTCAATACAGTTTAAGACGTCGGTTTTCAACATGGTTTAAGACGTCGGGAAAAAGCCACGGTTTAAGACGGTAGACGGAGTTTAAGACGGGGTCTTTTGTCGTGGTTTAAGACGTCGGTTTTCAACGGAGTTTAAGAAGACGTCATCAAACGTGGTTTAAAACGGCGAAAAAGGTCACAGTTTAAGACGTCGGATCGCCTCGTGGTTTAAGACGGCGAGAAAAGACGCGGTTTAAAACGGCGCAACGCGGTTTAAGACGGCTAGAAAAAGGCCGCGGTTTAAGACGGCGGCCACTCGATGCGGTTTAAGACGTCAGTTATCCAACGGAGTTTAAGACGGTTCATCGCGGTTTAAGACGGTGGAAAAAATCCACGGTTTAAGACGTCGGGAAAAAGACGCGATTTAAGACGTCAGCTATTCGACGCGGTTTAAGACGTCGGAAAAAAGATGCGGTTTAAGATGGGGCTTTTTGGAAAAGCCGTAGTTTAAGACGGCTCCCCGCACCTCCACAACGCGCATGGAATAGGCGTTGTCGTAGCGGTCAACATACTTCGCCGCAACCCTAACCGCCCCCTCGTCTAGCTCTCTGTATATCTCATGCCAGGGACTTTTTGCGATTATTTGGGTGGTTTTTGTTTGGGCCATACCTCCATAAAATTCTAAATCTTTAGGTTTTACGCACTCCGTAAAAACGTGGTTTAAGACGGCGGGGGGTTCGGTATAACTTCTGTCATGCTCCTGTCTGGTTTCTATATGCTGTGGCGTTATAACGGCGCCTATCTGTCTTTACGTGGGCGACATGTGCACAGTGACGTGGAGGGGGGAGAGGTACCGGGTGGAGTGCACACCCTCCCACCTGCTCGCTCTAGCCACGGCGCTGGCCTCTGCAGAGGGCACCTCCTACATCGACATATACAGACAACTTGTTAAGCAGGTTGACATGTGTAAGTACCGCGAGGCGGCGCGGCGCGTGGGCGAGTTGCTGAAGGAGAAATAAAGAAAATAATATAGAGGAAAAAGGGGGGGTTACAGTATCTTCACGTACTCCTTCGCCCCAGCGGCGAATGCAAAAAGGCCCTTGAGGCGGTACACTCCTCTCATCTCGCCCTCATACGGCTCATACCGCTTAAACTCAAACTCTAGATTGACCTCCTTCACGGCTCCGTTTTGGCCGTTTTGGGCACAGTACATAGCCGACGGGAGTGAGAGGCACGCCTCCGACCCGTCTTTTGCCACGTAAACCTCCACTAAGTATGGGTTTATGTGCGACACCCTCCACCTCCTCTGTCTCACCACCTCAACCATCCACGGGAACCTCCGCATGACCTTGGCTATCTCCACCAGCTCCTCTTTGACGTGGGGAGCCCACTTCCTCACCCACTCCTCTCCAAAGGCCTCCAGCTCCGGCCACTCCTTTAGAAGCTCCTCCACGGGGTCTCTCCTAACGACTAAAGCCGGCTGAGGCGGCTCATTCATCTTCTCCACTTCGCGTTTGTAGTCTCTCAGTATCTCCTTAACACAGCCCTCCACTGTGCGGCAATGGGGCTGATGCAGCTTCACCCCATTCACGACGGGACCGCAATAAACGTCGTACTGATTAACCCACTTGCCCGCCCTCACGTACTCATACCATACTCCTACGTCGTACTGTCCACTCAACTCCCAAAGAGCGTCGGCCACCGCCTGCCTGAGGCACCCGCCCACCTCCTCATCCCTCCCCCTCCACCTCTCCTTCGCCTCCCACCTCCTCCTATCTCTTGAGTGAACCCACACCCGGTACTTCACGCATATGCCTCTGCGGCACCCCTCAGCCGTCAGCACCCCCTCGTAGAGGCATCCGTCGCCGGCACACCACTCGCGCCTTGGTATTTCGTACTCCACGTACTGAAGGATACCCAGTTTTTGAGGAAGCTCAAAAACGGCGGCGGCGGTCTTTATCTTCTTCGCGGCCTCCGTCATATCCACTCCCTCAAAGCCGTCAGCACCTCCTCGGCGGCCCTCCTCTCGATTAGGTAGGTGCCTCTCTTGATCCTCTTCGCCAGCCCCCTTTCCATAAGGCTCAGCATGAGGCTGTGCACCACCATGCCGCACCTCCTATCCACCCCACACACATCCCGCGTCCTCACCGCCACCACGGCCCCCCTCCCGCCCTCCAGCCGCCTCTGCACATACAGAAGCAGGGCGGGGAGGTACTGCCTAATCTTCCACTCCTTTTTGCATCTGAACTTCCAGATCATAGCCTCAACCGCTTCGCGGCGTCTCTCACGCCTGACGGGGTTGATCCAGCCGCCTCTGCCAGCGCCTTCAAGAGGCCGCGCCTCCTAGACCACGCCGCCCACAGTGCGGCGGCGGCCCAAACCCATGGGTTCTTGCCGGCTAAGACGCGCCTGTTCTTTTCCAATATGTCCAGCGCGGTTTTGGCGGTAGACACCGGCATGCCGGCCCTAGCCGCCACCGTCTTCACGTATTCCTCAAGGGAGGGCCTCCTGCCTAGCCTCATCGCCTCTTTTAGCCTCCATGCGGCCTTCCTAACCTTCCCCTTGTCTGCCCTACTGCATCTGAGGAAGTCATCCAGCGGCCTAGGCTCCCCGGCGGCCTTGGTGACGCTCCACAGCACCGCCACAGCCGTGACATCCGGCGAATAGCCCTTCACCACGCGCAAATACCTCCTCAGCAACGCCTCAGCCTCCTCCACCACGCTCTGCGGCAGGCCGACGCACTCCTTAACGCGCCTCAGCTCGCCTCCTATCGCCGCCAGCCTCCTCTCGTAGCCGTGAAGCGTCTCTCTGTGAAACTTCGCCAGCCTGCGCCACCGCACGCCGTGCTCCGGCTTAACGGCCATGTCGGTTTTGATTACCAGCTTAAGCGGGGCCGTCCTCTCGCGCCTCTCCCTATCCCTCTCGTTGTAGGCGCGCCACTCAGGCCCCATGTCTACGGCGGATTCAGACACCACCAGGCCGCATTGCGTACATACCACCTCCCCCTCGGGGTTGGTTACTAGGGAACCTCCGCACTCCGGACACCCGGGCATGACCTAGAAAAAACACATATTTATATAGTTTTCGCAAAACCGATACAATGATAAAGGGCAACGGCGTCTAAATAGTTAAGCGCTCCGAAGCGTAAACGGTTTAAGACGCCCAAATTCCAGATATATAAAATATATAAAATAGAAAGAAAAAATAAGACGGCGGAAAAAGAGGGGTTGGAAAACATCCTCCGGGGGTGTTGTCACAGCTGTGTCAAGGCGCCAAGGCTTGCCTAGCCGCGGCCATAAAGCCGGCTATGTCTGTGGCCTTTATGACGCGGCCTATTGCCTTCACCCAGTTGTATCCTTCCTCGCCCAATAGTATCAACCGCGTCCTCTTTGCAACGTCCTTAAACCGCCGTAAGGTGTCTTCTGAAGCCTCGGTAATCCCGTCGCTGACGATGATGTAAATCTGGTCTCTTCTGTCTATGCGCATTATCTCCTCAAGCACGGCATCTATCATGGTGCCGCCATCTGCTCGGATTGATAACAACGTCTTGACTACGCCTTTGGGGTCAACTTTATCCACTTCGGTGTCGAATAAGTATATCTCGCCGCCGAACCGTCGGTATATTGCGATCGCCAAGCCGGCGGCTAGGCTTATCTTGGGGGTGTCCGTCCCCTCCAGCGGCGCATCCATAGAACCGCTTTTGTCGATGAATAGAATAGGCTTCACCGCTGCGGCTCGTCTGTGCACAGATAGGTTCATCTGAGCCAGCTTGGCCGCGAACAACGTTGGGCACACCTCCCTCAAGGCCAGCTCCGACGGGAGGACGTCGGGGAGCTGTGTGTAGCTTTGCATCTTAGTTACGCCGTCAATTCCTCCCCACATGCTTTCTGTGTATGCGTGGCTTAGCGATGTCGGCAACGACCGGCTTATCTGCCTCAACGCCAAGGCCGCGGCCGACAGCAACCTCACCCGTCTGCGTAGCTCGTCTGGGTTTTCTAAGAAGCTCCATATGGAGAGGCCCTCCAAGCTGTAGCCGTAGCCTCCGGCCAACATGGCCGCCGCGGCCTCCGCCTCGCGCCTGGCTTCTATGTACTCCCTCAGCTCTTCAATCACCTGCCCCACCGCCTGCCCCACGGCCTCGCTTATCTGCCCCATTAAGACCTGCAGGTCCACGCCGCCGGCCTTTTGGATCTCCAGCCCGCCGCCCGGCCGCCCGTTGTTGTCGTCTATGCCTCTAATTACCTCTTCTAAGGTTTGGCCGGTCTGTGTCTGTATCTGCGCGATCTTTGTAAACGTTCTAGCCGCCGCCGCGGCGGCCAGCTCCATCGAGCCGTTCGTAATGTTGTTGAGCTCTATGAAGTTCGGACTTCTAATTAAGGATTCTACAAACATCCTCCACGCCGGGGCGGCTTTGTTAGACTGCTTCAGCGAGCGGTACACCGTCTCGTACGGCTTGTAGTGCGCCATGTAGATGTCGTGTATCTGGTATAACTTAGGCATGATTTTTTCCGACTTTAGAAGTTGGGTAGCTGTATCGATTCCCGGCATGTAGATGTCTAACGGCATGTTTTCGTAGATGTCGGGGCTAAACGCCGATTTGGTAGACAGCTCCGAGTCCGGCTTGGCGTACATCATAGGCTCTCCTTCAGTTGGCGTAAGCGCTCTAGATGCTCCTGTATTCTAAACACGTAATCCTGGGCAGTTCTAATCAACGCCTCCACCCTCGGCTTCAGCCACGGCTTTGACGTCAGCCGCGCTACGTCGTATGTGGCGACTTCTTTGAATAGTTTAAGGGCCTCCTCGTATTTATCTGCCCTGAGCCTCTGCCTCGCCTGCTCTAGCTTCTTGGCCAACTCGGCGACTTCGCCCAACGAGTCCTCAATGGCTTTGTTGATATCTGCCGCCTCCTGCGGCGTCCGGGCGACATGCGGCAAAATGTCGTATATGGCGCCGGCTATGTTTTCCGGAGTAACTCCGTAAAGCGCCAGCGCCGCCGCGTACAACAGGGGTAGCTGGTAGATGACGGTGCGGTCTGACAGAATTATTCCTTTGCTACGTAGCGTTTTGACCAGCGGCAATGTGTTTACCTGGTACAGCTTCAACACTTCGCCCACGTTTTTTATCTTGCCTTTCTGCAGTAGCGCGACGGCGTAGTTGTGAAGCGTCTTCACGTCCTCCATGCTGGCTAGCTGGGCGGGTGCGCCGTTGGCCTGCCACCTCGCCGTAATGGCTGTCATTATCTTGTTGTCGTCTTCAAGGTAGTTTATGAAGACCTTTATCGCAAACCTGTCGTAAACCGCTTGAAGCTCCTCGTCCACGGGGATCTCATTCGATGCGGCGATTAGCGTCCACAACTTGACGGGTACGGCCTGCCCGCTCATGGGGTCGTACACCTGCCGCTCCTGCATCAACGACAGCAGGCTGTTTAAAATGGCACTGTTCGCCTTAAACACCTCATCCAAGAATATGATTTCCGCCTCCACGATGTTTGACCACTTTCTTCTCAAGTTACCTTTGCTCAGCTCCGATATGTCGATGGGACCGAACAACTCGCCGAAGTCGGTGAATTTCGTCAATAGGTATGTGTAGTATTTAGCGTTTAGCAACTTCGCCAGCGACAGAGCCAAATATGATTTAGCTGTGCCCGGGGGGCCTATCAGCACGACGTGCTGGCCGGAGACCAGCGCCAGCATCAACGCCTTAACGGCATTTTCGTGGCCAATCACAATCCCGTTTAACATTTTTTCCAACGCCAAGAGTCTCTGTCTCGCCAGCTCTAGAGTTTCTAGTTGGGAGGGGGTTTGGGAGGGGTTTTCGGAAGGAGTTTTTTCCGGCATATTTCCAAGAAAAACACTAGTTTATAAATGTTTCGCATCAACATTTAAAAACCCCAGATTTTCTTGGAAACATGCCGGAAAACAACCCAACCCCGGGGGCCGCCCCAATAGTTGGCACTCCGGAGCTGGAGGTGGAGCTTGAGGAGCCGGCCGTGACAACGGCCGACGTGACGACGCGCGGGGAGCTCGTGCCGGTATACCTGCTCGCGATGCATCTGCCCTCTGCCGACCTCATCGCCGACGACTACACCGAGGCCGACGGCAGAGTTGTGAGACGCATCAAAGAGTGGCAGAACTACGACGTGGCGCGGGAAATTGAAAACCTCCGCCGAAGCATTTACCGCCGTGTTGAACGGGCTTGGTGCATGGTCAAGGAGTTCGGCATATGGGTAACAGTAAGTGAAGAGGGCGTCAAAGAGGCTGAAAGGCTTATGAGGGAGGTAAGAGATACGCTACAAAAGATAGGATTAGGCGACGTAGCACACCGGTACTTTGTCCGCGCCGTCCGGGTTTATTTAGAGCCTTCAGATGCTAAGATGCTTCTTGACGCGGCTGTGTTGCAACTCAGCGCCGAGGTCGAAGAGCTGGAGCGCCGCATTAAGGACGCTGAAACGGCGCGTAGCAAGAGACAGCTGATGCGCAAAAAAGAGTATGTAAAGGCGCTTCTAGACATCTTCAAAAGATATATAGAAGAGGTGAGCCGCTAGCGCCTATGCCGGCCATCATCTGCTACGTCCACTACGTCCACAGCGACGGGCGCGAAGTCCAGATGAGGGTGCGCTTCAGCCGGCGTGTCGCGATTCCCGCCAGCGACATGCCGGAGCCGCCGAAGAGGCTTCTACTTGCGTGTAGCGGCTTTACCGCTGAGCTGAAGTTCACCGGCGTTTTCAACGGCTTCGCTGTGTACTACATCACTTCTGCCGATTTCGACATGTTGATTGACTTGATATATCGCCACTGCAACAGTGAGCCCTGCCGCTTGCTGTGCGTCTTGACGACTTCCCAACCCCACACCACGCCGACTTAAACCACATCTTTTTTTCGCCGGTTTAAACCGCACCCCCCTCCCACTTCCGGCTTAAACTGCGCCCAACTCCGCGGGCGCCTTTTGCATCGTCGGCTGTCACAGCTGTGTCAACCGCAAACCCCCCGCCTCGTTGCGGCTTACCAGCCCCCTGCCATTTTACGTGAGGAGTAAAATTTAAAAACTCCAGTTTTTTCTAGATACATGCCGAAAAAGAAAAAAGACCAAACAGAGGGGCCGGTAAACCAGACTTTTTCAGACCCCGCCGCGGCCGCGGCCCAAACTGTAAATCAAGCGATAAGTCAAAACGCCGCTCCCGCGGCCGCCGCTGAAGAGGCCGCTCAGCCGCAGAGCCAGATACCGCCGGACTTAGTGGAGCTGATTCAGTCAACGCTCACTGTGGTCGTGGCGCAACGCAAGACACATGGAATCGCCGTTACTCTGACTTCACTGGTTAATATGGTGAAAAAAATTCTAGAGAAGTACGTAAAGCGCGTGCCTACTTACACCATTAGGGAGTCCGTGAAGAGCCAGTTGCTGGCCATGAGATATCCAATAGTTGAAGCGTTAGTCGAGTATAAAGGCGACACGTACCGCGCAGAGGTCGTCATACTTTATAGAAACTTCGAAGAGGTCGTAGACATGGTTAAGAAGGGGAGGTTAAACGCCATCATGAAGCCTCTAGTCTCAAACGAGGTTAACCCGCTTTACGACAAGAAGATATGAACATCTCCGGCGTATACCACTGGTGTATGGAGGCCACCGGCGGCGACGCCGAGTACTGCGCCGACGTTAAAAACGTCGCGGCTGAGGTAGCCGCCACCCGAGTGTTCAGACGCAACAACACCAAGTTTCTGCTGGCGCTACCTGACGTCATCTACATCTCTAAGCTAATAGATGAGGAGGTCACCGTGTTATTCGCTGTCAAAGCCGCCTACGCCGCCAGGGTAGTGATAGACGAACAAAAGAAGGAGATAGCCGTCTTGTTGGAGGCGCCGAATCACACAGTGACCCTCGTGTACGAAAGAGAACAAAGAGGAGGAAAGCCAGTCCTCAAGAAAACAATAGTTATCAACCGCGAAATCGCGGCTTTAATAAACGGCCCACTTAAGCCACCTGAGTAATTAGTCCAATTTTAAGACCGCCTTATTCCCGCCCCCTCCCCCCAGCCCCACCCAGCCTGCGGCAGTCACAGCTGTGACCACCACAGCACGTGCCTGCCTCTCGCCGCGACAGCCGCTCCGAAGCCGCGGTTACCAGCCAGAGTGGACAACACCATGATCAGCCACGTCGCAATACCAAGCTTCACAAGCCTGACGGCCTTTACGTCTCCGGTCTGGTCATACAGCTGAACGGCCCGGTCATACAGCTTAAAGATCAACATCCCCGACGCCGCCGCGGCCAAGATAAATACCGCAGTCAAGTACGCCACCTCCCCTCGGCGCCGGACTTCCATCCGCTCCCCACCGGCCGTCACAGCTAGGACAGCCACAAACCCAACACGCCAGCGCCGCCGCACTCCGCCGCCACGCGCCACCCCCACGACGGCCGTCCTCCCCCTGCTACGACTGCCTGCGTTCCTCCTTAAACCACAAAACGCCGCCGGGCGCCTCAACGGGCGCCTCAACCGCCGCGTCGTGCTCATAGATGGGCACGCCCATGTATCGGAGAATAAGCCGCATTATCTCACGCTCAACCTCCGAGGCCTCCTCCGCCTTAGGAACTTTTACCGCCGGCACATATCTAAAGAAATATTGATTATTAACCTTGAAGGGGGACAAAAACCAAAAATAAAAGGAGGCTCAGCGGCCGCGAGTTTCAGCAAAAACCACGTCGAACATCTCAAAGGCGCCTAACGCGTATCCGACAATGGGGTCACAGCTGTTGCAGATAGCCGTCTCTAGATCTGGCTTTCCGTTCTTAACGTCAACCTTAACGTAGCCGCCGCGGCGGCGGCACCTGCTGCACCTCAGCTCTGAGTTGAGGATCCCCCCCACCAGCCTCTCCGCCTCCGCCTCAGACAGATCTCTGCCGGTCACCACAAGCACCCTGCGGGTGTAGTACCTAGCCGGCCCTACTACTACAGCCTCGCCGGCGGGTCTGTCGTGGACGGCCACGTAGATTACCGTCTTGACGCCGTCTTCGTAGAACTTGGCCAGTCTTTTAGTCTTAACTGCTTCCATGCCTCATTGAAAGGCCGAATTTTTAAATTTTACGCCTACCGTAAATTAAGTTGGAGGCCTACTCTTTGCACTCCACGAAAGAGCGGTAGAGAAAGTAAACCGTCTCAGAATACTCCCTACACGACGGGTTAACTAGTACCTTCACGACACGCCCTTTCTTTACAAAAACCTCTCTAAACTCCACGTGTCTGCCTGTTATGTCGTTGTAGACCTTCCGCTTATCAAAAGCAAACCTGTCAAACAGCGGCTCCGGGCTGAGCGGAAGTAACCACTCAGAACACCTAAACGCGGTGTAGTACACGCCGCCTAACGCCCTCCTCAAAGTCCCCACTATGTGGACAACGACGTCCTGCCTGCCGTCCTCGGCCACGCCGCATATGTTATACCTAGAGATATACGTCTCGCCGTACGCAACCACCTCTATGGCTTCTCGCCCAACTCTGACGTGTGCGTTGTCTGCAACCCAGAACCCCTCCGACGCCAGCGTCAGAGACGTGGAAAACTTACGCCTCATAGTCGGTAGCTTCCAGAAGCCCTGGACGTGGAGAGACGGGTCAAAGTGGAACTTGCCATCTATGTGTAGAACGTTGCCGCTTGATACGAGATTCACCTCTTTGGCCCACCCCCTCGCCAGCGCGATAGAAGCCAAATCGCCAGTAGCTACGTATTTGTATCTAAGCCTCTGAAGAAGGTCTTGAGCTGAATCCATGCATCCTGCTGAGCCGCATTACTTAAACATTCTGTAAAAAGAAGAAGCCTTCTTGTAGGTGGCGCGCGTATGTATATGCCGTGTCGGGCGTCTGTCACAGCTGTGACGACAACCACCTCTGCCGGCGCCGCGCGGCGCGCTACGACCACGCCATGGGGCTTCTTAAGTATTCCACAAATTTACGCCACCCCTCGGGGCTACGGAGCGCCTCAGCCGCCGCTATAGGATTCAGATTCACCCCGCGCTTCGCGGCGAAGTCCACGAAGAGCATGACCATGAGCTCTGCGGTGTGTCGACCCATCTCCTGCTCCACGTAGTGGAGCAGTAGCCACGGCTTCTCAAAAACCTCTGAGGGAGAGCCGCCCCTCTTCCGTATTTTATACTCTATGACTGAACGCAGGGGGACGCCCAAAGAGTTGTAGAAATCTTGGAACAATCTATTTCCATCCATAGGTTGTTAATTACGCCGCTTTATATGTCTTACTGCTGACAACTTCTTAAGCTCTCCGTCTATCACCTCGGCCAGCGCCGCGTCGTCATGCCAACTGCCGCGCTACTCGTATTCATGCCACGCCCCGACACGGAGATAACCCTACAGAGAAACCTGAAACCAACTCCCACAACTTAAGACGCCGAAGCCGCCACCCCAAAAACCACCACCGCAACCACCACCACTGTCACAGCTAGGACAAAACAACAAAAACCCCCTACCGCAGACCAGCGGCGCACTCCCCCCTCAGCCCCTTCGGCGGGGTGACGCCTCTCTGGCCTTGATACATGCCGGCGTACGCGGCTCTCCCCTCGGCCTTTACCAAGATGAGGTGGAGGAACCTCACCCCCCTCCTCAGCACTATAGTGTTAGGCGACTCGTTGACCACCTCAATCGTTATGTTGCCCTCGAAACCTGCATCAACCACAGTTGGCGGAATTATGAGACCATACCGCGCCAGAGTGGAGCGGAGGTTCGCCAGCCCCACCACGTCCTCCGGCATCTTTACGTACTCCTCCGTCGTCAGCAAAACAAAGCTCCTCGGCGGGATGACCACCTCCTCCGCCTTCACGACGCGGAAGAGATGCCTCGCATCTTCAAGCTCACATGGCCTGACCACAACCCCCTCGTAGGCGTATATGGCGTACTCGCCGCCTATGCGCAAGTCGAGGCCGTTCTCCCGCACCGCGTCTGGGTAGAGGGGGTCGATCTTCAGCCGGCTCTGCGAAATCAGCTTCTTAAGCTCGCCGCCTGTCAGAATCATTACAGCGCCGCCGTGAGGAGTCTTATATGTAGATTTTGCCGGCGCCTCCGCATCTGGTCAAGATGTAGCATCCCGAAGCCGCATCTACATCAACAATGCGCCTAGAGGTCTTCACCCCGGCGTCTAGCGGTGAGGCTAGCCTCAGAAGCGCAAGCTCCTCCTCCGGCTTCACGGCGGACACGGGCCGAGCCGCGGAGACTGCATAGCTACGCGACGCGCCGCGGCCTCCAACAGCTCCTTAACGTCGTCGTAGATAAGCAAGTCTTCGTCCTCTATATGGCTTAAGACGTAGCGGAGCATCCCGCCACACGGCACCTCATAGACCCTCAAGACGTCGATCCATTCGTCTCCATCGTATACACAGAGCTTGAGAAGCCTCATGTTTCGTATGGATCTGCTACTATGGATGCGTATTCACCCCGCGCCATGTCCTCAGCAAGGCGGTTGTAGCACTCGCCTGCCCGCAGAAACACAACGCCGTTGTGGACCTCCACGCCTAGGTAGCTGTTGCGCCTCCTTCAAGGCTTTCAACACCTCCTCCCCAGCACTCCTCTCGATTAGGTAGACGCCTCGTTTGTAATACTTCGCCAGCCCCTTCTCAACCAGACTCATCATGAGGCTGTTTACAGCCCTTAAACACCGCCTATCTTCTCCGCACACAGCCCGCGCCTTTATGGACACCACGGCCCCCCTCCCGCCCTCCAGCCGCTTCTGTATGTGCAAAAGCAAGGCGGAGAGGTACTGCATCACGGCTCTTGAGCCTTCAGCATCTTCGCGGCGTTTTCAACACCGCTTGGAGTTGCGCCTGCCGCCTCCGCCAGCGCGTACAAGAAGACAAACCTCCCAGCCGAGGCCAGCCAAAGAGCCGCCGCGGCCCAAACCCATGGATTTTTGCCGACCAAAAGGCGTCTATTCCTCTCCAAGATGTCAAGCGCAGACTTGACCACGGGCGCCGGCAGGTTGACCCTAGCCGCCAGAGTCTTCACGTAGTCCTCAATACCCAACCTCCTCCTCAGCTTCACCGCCTCCATCAGCCGCCACACCGCCCTCCTAACCCTCTGCGCGTCTGTCCTGCTACAGTATAAGAAGTCGTCTAGAGGCCTAGGCGCGCCGGCCGCCTTAGCCGCCATCCACATCAAAGCCACGGCAACCGCCTCCGGGGGGAGGCCGACCGTTGCGTCGAGATGCCGCCTCACGAGGGACTCAGCCTCCTCAGCCACGCGTTGCGGCAGTCCGACGCATTCCCTAATCCGCTTGAGCTCCGCCTTGATTTCAGCCAGCCTCTTCTCGCGGCTGTGTAACAACTTTCTGTGGAGCTTCGTCAGCCTAAACCACTGCATGCCGTGCTCCGGCTTCACAGCCATGTCCGTCTTGACTACCAGTCTAAGCGGAGCCGCCCTCGCGCCCCTCTCCTCAGCCCTCCACTCCGGCCCGGTGTCCACCGCCGCCTCATACACCACTAGGCCGCATCGAGCACATGTTGTTTCTCCCCGGCCGGTTGCCAGCGGGCCCCCGCAGGCTGGACACCTGGCCATGGAGGTCTACAGCTTCAGGTTCCCGAGTTTGGCAACTGCGCCGTCTGGAGTCATGACGTACGTCGCCCTCTCAAGCTCCCACATAAGTTGCATGAAATCCAAAGCTGAGCTGATGTGTAGCATGTGGTTGCGTAGCTTCTCGGCGGTATGCGGCTCAAGCCTCACGGCTATAATAAGCCTCTCCCCCTGCCTCTCCGGAGAAAGACTCCACCTGGTGTATATGCGCAACATGTCGTTGTCGATCTCCACGACGTTCATGCTGTAAATGCTGTCATTCTCGCGGTCAACATGCTTCGCGACGAGCCTCACCGCGCCCCCGCGCCGCTCCCTGTATACCACATGTCCCACGCCCCTCTCTACTACCTCCACCTGGGGAGCCTCTTCTGTTGCCGGGCGGGCCCCCCGCTCCTGAGCCCCGCCCCCCGTGGGGGGCTTGTTCTGGCCCGCCTGGGCCATGTCTCTCCTTGAAATACAAGCTTTTTAAATTTTACGCCCTACGTAAAACTACTCTGGAGGCAGGGCGTTGACGGCGTGTTTAATAACGCGCATCATTTCACCCCACAGTCTGTGTCGACGCGGCCCTTAAACAGCATCTTCACCTTAGCCGTATGTCTGCCCTCGCCGTAGCCGTCATATCCCTCATACGTTGCCTTAATAGTGACCAGCCACCCCGGCTCCGCCGGCCCAAGGTTCTCCCCACCGCCGACCGCCACGCGGCTCATCGTGTAAACCCGTAAAGTCTCCACCTCTATGCGCAACGTGTAGCTAGCATATGGCGACTCAGCCTCATAGTCTACCGCCGTGCCGACGAAACCGTCGCCCAAAACACCACGCCGTATATATGTCTCAATGTGGTCAAACAGCAACCTAGCCGTCCTCACCACCACCTCAGGAGGCTCAGCCTCCGCCCTCACCATGCGTCTCAAAATTTCCTCTACGTCCTTAGCATAGCCTATGGTGGTGCCCCTAAACTCGATACTCCCGTCCCTGCTCCACGCACGGTATCTAGTCCAGCCGCCCGTCTCTACCCTCACGTACAGCTCCGGCTTAGCTGCGACCATAGCGGCTACCGGCCTCCGTGTTGCGTGCAGGCGGAGGTGTATGCATTGCGGATGAGTGTCCTCACCGCCTCCGACTCCGACAAGTAGCCACATTTTCTGACTATTTCCTTCAATAAGGCTACATCCGATTCTGACATTGTAAAAGTCTTCCTGACGGCTTTTTGCCGGACACTCATGCGTTGCCTACGAGGAGGCGGTTAAATAGGCGTAGGGCGTGTGGATCAGACAAGTGCCAGTACCACAGAGCAATTGAATGCACGACTAGTTGGAGCACGTCTCTGGCGGTGAAGCATCTGTACCCCGGGGCGCAGATTTCATCTGCTCTCTCTCCGTCTAACAACAGTATATATCGTGTTACCGTAAGGACATGTCCATCGCCAGACTCCACCCTGGCCCCCAAGTCGTCCACGTAGACCCTCCACCTCCCCCAGTGGTGCTCTACTACATACCCATGGGGAGACTGTCTTAGTCTTATAAAGATGCTGTTAGCCGTATGACGAAAATGCGTATAAATGACATACACGGCTCACTTGACGCGTTAAAGTTTGACAACTGTCGAAAACGCGGAATGGCAGTGAGGCGGCACGCCGGGCTGACACGCGCAGATCGAAAATGCTACATAAATCGAAAAATACTATACAATTGGTGATGACGGTTCTAAACCGACGCATGAGGAGTCAGCGGCGCTACTGAGACCTCCGGAGCCCTTGCTCGCCCCCTCACGGGCTGTGCGTCCCCGTCTGTCACAGCTGAGACATCGCCCCGCCCACCACGCACCTCAGACACCTACCGTCTAGAAAAGGAGGAAAAAGAGCGGTGTTAGTCGGCTACAAATAACCGAAATCGCCCTTTAGGGCGGGGAGGAGGTCGGTGCACAGAGAGATGTCTCTTCGGCATCTATTTCCAGGTAGTAAATCCTGGCGTTGTGTTTAATCGCCTCCACCATCTGCTCCACCGACAGCCTCCCCGTGGCTCCGGGGAAGCTTATCCTATACCCGCTTCTCCCGCCGAGAGGGTTCACCTCTATACAGCTACCGGTGCAAGACTTGACGAAGTCTGCGTCTATTAAACGCCTCAGCGCCTCCCTTAACACGTCGTTAAATACGGCCACGGTTTTCCCGTTAAGGCTTTGTCTCAACTCGTCGAATGTCAAGTACTTGATTGCCCCTCCCCTTACTTCAATCGCCTTCAGCGCCTGCTGTAATACCTCTCTTGGGTATTCCTGCTTCGGGTCGTAAGGCCGCCCCGTTATCCTCTCCACCACGGCCCCGTCTAGTTGCAACAGTATCAACCTCAGCTTCGGCATCTTATTCTTCAGCTCAACCGCCCTGTCTGGCGGCAACACGGCATACAATACGGCTCCCTGCTCCGCCGCGGCCGGCGGTAGCTGATGCATTACGTCTTCAACCGGGTCCCGGCTTCTATCTTGCTTAAGCCTCACCACGCTGTAGCCGCATGCGGCCTCTATCAGCTGGATGCTTGATTCATGTTGCGTGTATGCAAACACCCCACCCGCATTGTTTTGGAATTTAGCCATGAGAAAACAAAAACCGCGAGTATTAAAGTCACCCCAAAACTTAAAAAGGGGGGCGGAAGCCGCAACACAGGCCCCTGGCACGGGAGGATTAGACCTCGCCGGGGGGCCCCTTAACTAGGCATTTGACCGTCGGCTTTGAAAAAAGAGCTGGTTCTGCGCCGGCGAGCTAGTTCAGCAACGTTCTACTACAAAGCGCTCCAGGCCGAACCGCCTCTTTATAAACTCCTCTGCGTCGCTTTTGAATAAAAAGCCGTAGAACTCCCTGCACCCAACCGCCACTATGACCTTTACGAACTCTTCTTTTATCAACAAGATGCGGACGTCTGGAAGCGGTTTGCCGTCTACCACCACACACCTAGGCTCATACTTCTCCACCTCCACGGGGATTACTACTTGTTAATATTCAACCTCCTCAACCTCCCCCACAAGCTCTAGAGCGTCCTCCGCCGCCTCCTCCACCTCTTCTACCTCCTCGAACCCGCCCTCCGCCGGCTCGAAGCGGTTTTCACCCACGTAGAAGACCTCGGCGCCTAGCAACCTCGCGACGCTCCTCTTTATCCTGTCTGCCTCCTCCGGCGGCGCCTTCTTAAGCCTCTTCACAAGCCGCCGCCCACCCCACGGCAGGTCAAGCGCCTCGACCACATGCCCCACCTCATAAGAGAAGGTAAATCTGAAGAAGCCTCTCCCAGCCACCAAGCCCGCAGATAAAGTCCGCCACAGCTACGACAGCAACAAAAGCAAAGCCCAGCGCCTCCAAACGGCGCAGATGCCGGCTAAAGCTTATTAAGCGAAGCGCCATATATCTCATGCAGAAGAAAGGAGTTTTGCCTCTCCTGATGGAGCTCGGCCTCTACGACCCGACCACATCCGGCGTCTACATAGTCTACGGCCCCGCCGCTACGGGCAAGACCACGCTGATGGCGCGGGCGGCTGAGGAGGCGGCTAAAGACGAAGTCCCCACCTACTACCTAATGGTGGAGCCGAACCTCAGGCTCTACAACCAAGCCGATAAAATAAGGCAGATGCTCCCGGCGCGCGCAAGATGCGGCGGGAGGGAGCTGGAGACCACTGCCTACTACGACGCCCCCCTCCCCCTCTTCCACCGCCTCATAGAGATAACGTCGACATGCGAGAGGGCATTCATCGTCGTAGACTCCATCACGGCCTTAGCACAACACGAGCAGGCGAGATACCTAGCGGCTACGGGGAGGCTGGACGTCCTCCCAATTGTGAGGTCCATGAGCGCCTTCGCCAACGCCATGACGCAACTACTGGCTAACAATGTTGCTGACCGCTACATCTCGATATACTACATCGCCCAGGAGCGCCCCGCCATCGGCTCCAGCTACTACGGCGAGCCGAGCGCGCCGTCTTTCGCCATGCGCGCACAGCACAACGTGGCGGCGGTGGCCAGGCTCTACACCGCCGACAAAAAAAGACATATCAAAGTGGTGTGGCACCGAGTTGCGAAATATGCGGGAGCCGTCAGAGAACTCCAGATAGAGCCGCTCCTCTAGGCGGTGGCAAGCGCCGACGCCTCCTCCTAACCAAGTTTTTTAACGACACACTTTTCTACTCAACATGGAAATTTCCAGCAAACAGCTGAAGGACAAGCTGGCGGTTTGGAAGAAGAGGATTCAAGAATACGAAGCAGTTGTTGAGCTGGTGCGGGCGCTACGCGACATGGGCATCGCGGTGCGCGCCGTATGCCCCAGGTGTGGAGCCGAAGGATCCATCAGCGTGTTGAACTACAACGGCTACATGTACGTGATAATAAGACATCCAGACAAAAGCACGCACACAGTGCCCCGCCATCGAGTCAACGAGTTGATACCAGAATTATGCAGAGTTAAGAAAGATCTCGAATACATCCTTCAGATATACAAAAAACACGAAGAAGGCGGCGTTAAGTTCTGCGCAGAGCAACCCGGCGCTTAAAGCGGCGCGGCCCCCTCACCGAGGCGCCACAGCCGCCGCCACAGCTACGACACCCCCTCAGGAGTCGCCGTATTCGCCCCCCTCTTCGAATATCTCCTTCAACATCTCAATCGCCGGCTTCTGCCAAACCACGTATGCATATGGTTTGGTGTTTGTAACCTCGTAGGCTATTGCGGCGGCTTTATTGATCTTCCACAGTCTGCCGCACCGCTCTGCTTCACGACACTCCTGCCTCACGCGGTATATGCTCACGACCTTGTCGCACTCATAAACCACGCCGTCAGACATGTACAACACCCAGCCTCCCACTTCGGCCCTCCGGCCGGGCATGGCGGCTAGGGCGGCGCCGCAGTCCCCCTCCTCGAACCGCCTGAGGGCGGTTTCGACGTCCTTCCTCACGCAGAGGTAGCCGTTCGCCAGCTTGAAGCATCCGGGGAGGGGTTGCTCAGAGAAGAACCACGGAGACTCGACGGCGCACCAGTACAGCCTACCCCTCTGCTTGCAACGCACTCCGAGGGGGCGGTCGCAGAGAACATATCTGCGGTTGCGGTCAACGTAGCAACCAAACCTTTCAAAGAGCCGCTCCAAGATCACCGCCATCACGCTGTTTGGCAAAGCGCGGTCGATGCTACTGATTTTGTGAAGCACATCCACCACCACCTCCCCCTCGTAGATCAACCTGACCACTTTTCCTACGCCCTTCCAATTAACCACGTCATATATCTACACTTTAAAGCAAATTTAAACCACACATAGCTTACATGAAACGAATTCCCACAGGCATTGAGAACCTCGACAAGGCGCTTGAGGGCGGCATGCCCCAGGGCTCATGGGTGGTGGCGACGGGCGAGCCCGGCGTGGGGAAGTCCATCCTATCCATCCACTTCGCCTATGCTGGGCTCAAGTCCGGCGACCCCGTGGTCTACGTCACCACGGAGCAGGAGTTCCGCGACGTGGTTGAACAAGCTAAACAACTGGGGATGGACCTCTCGAAATTCGCCATCTACAACATTGCGTGGAAAAAGGAGCCGGAGAAGCTCCCGGAGATAGTGGTCATCGACATATTTGGTCTCCTCAAGGTGGCGAGGCAGTTAACCGAGAAGAGCAAGGAGGAGAGTCCGGAGAAGGTGAGGCGCTACGCCGCGCTTTCCATAGACACGTTGATAGAGGCCGTAAACAAAGCCTATGAGATTTTAGGCGTGGCCAAGGAGCGGGGGACGCCGGAGCGCCACGTCCGCCTCGTGATCGACTCCATGTCGGCCTTTTGGGTGGACAAGCCGGTCATGGCGCGGAAGTACTCGTACCAGCTGAAGATCGCGACGCATCGCGAAAACGTCACGGCACTGCTCACAAGCCAGTACGCCCCCACCACGAGACAAGCCTTCGGCTTCGGCTTGGAGCACATCGCCGACGGGGTCATCCACATGTGGATGGACGAGGTGGAGGTGGCCAAAGAAATCCGGCGGTGGCTCATAATCAAGAAGATGAGGATGACCAACCACGCCACGAGGGCCTTCAAGGTGAAGATAGAGCCGGGGAAGGGGATGGTGTTAGACGCCACAACTTAATCCCGTTTTTTCCGGCTTACGGCTTTTCGACTATTCTGTAGACGTCTTTCTCCTTATCGTAGACGGCGTCGGGCGGCTCCGCGGCCGTGAATCGCGGGTTTACCTCAACGTGGAGCTCTAGATAGGAGTAGGCGGCGGCCTTCTTCAAGTAGGTCAAGATTTCGCTGTGATCCAGGCGGTAGAGGTACGCCTCCAATGCGTTGCGCCACCAGGCGTACCTGAAGACCGTGGGGTCGTCGCTGAACGCGGCCTCAACTGCGGGAGGGAAGTAGAGGCGCCACTCCTCGGGCGGCCTCCCCGCGTACTGCCTCGCCACAGCTTCCAACAACAACAACTTCCTGACCAACAAGTCTTTGAACTTTTCAAACAGCTTGCCACCCTCCTCAACCAGCCTGGGGAACCTCATCATCTCGACGCGGCGGTGTAGAGGACATGTAACCAGCCTATGGTACGCGCCTACTCGAGGCCCACGCACGACGTAGCCGCATACGGGGCATATGTAGGCGAAATAATTCCACACCTCCTCCGGATTCATCCAGATGTATAACTTCTTCAATATTCTAGCGGCCGCGGCGTCTAGATCCCCCCACTTCCCGGAGGTGAGGAAGGTGTAGCGGTAGATCACAACCTCAACTAATACAGAACTATTTAACACTATTCAGCTGATTCGGCGGGCGGCTGATCCTCCTGACCGACGTCACAGCCGCGGCCGCGGCTGAACCTCAACGGCATAAGCGTTAAAAATATAAACCGGCGACATCTCTAGTACGGATTCCGCAGTCCGGACACCCGCCGCACGCCTCCGCCCGGGCCGCCGCCGCGGCCCGCCCCCTCCCACGCCCCCCTTCTCGGCGCGCCAAGACCAAACAACCACAGTCAACAAGCTCCCACACTCTTCTGTCGGAATAATGAACTGCCGCGCGGCAGTCTGTATACATCTTCGGGAGAAATCTTTAAAAAGGTGGGAAAACGTAAGAGACGGCCCTCCCGGCACGGGAGGGTTGAAAGAAATCTAAAACAAGAATCTCGCCGGGAGGGCCCTCCTCTTTAGACTAGAAAAAGAGGGTGTTTGGACAAGGCCCTATTTCGAAGTTTTTTAGTTTGAGCCGCTGTTTCAAGAATTCTTTTGCCTCTTCTTTCGTGAAGATGTAGACTTCACCGCTCACCACCATCACCACTTCAGCAGGTTTGTGCGGCAACGGTATATCGTGCGGCAACAGCATAATCGCTCGCGGTTGCGGGTCGCCGTCTACGTATATACACATTGCTTTACACCTTTGGGTCACATGAGGACGCAGGGGAGGGGGTAGTACTGCGTCAGCAAACCCAAGAAGCGGCGCCAAGAGGCGGCCGGCATGTAGTAGACTACGTAGCCGAATTGTTGCGCCACGAACCTCATTTCGAGATCTTCTCCCATGCACCTCAGCGCGATTCTGCGCGGCGGAGGCGCAGGCAGCTCCGACTCGCGTATAGCTACCCTCCTGTTGCTTCTTACGCGTATTACTATCACTCTGCCACTTCGGCCGTCGATTGTTTTTACCTTTAGAACCATACTTCCAGCTCTCCTACCTTTTGTATCTCGACGGCCGCCTCTCCGCCGCCGTCTGCCGCCTCGGCTGGCGTCAACTTGGCGACTACGGCGGATAGCTGTTGCACGTCGTAAGGCACGTAGACGCCGGCCTCGTCAACCTCGGCCTCTTCGTTGAACTCCGCCTTTAGCAACAACTTGAACTTCTCAAGCACGCGGCATATCTCTCCGCGGCATCTGCCGCGCCGGCTCCGCCACATGTGCACATACGCCAACACAGCCGTGACCCCCTCCTTCGTCGGCTCGAAGTCGTATACGGCGTACCTCTCCGTGTTTTTTATCCTTGTGGTTTTCACCACTTTAAACCACTTCTCGACTAGTTCAATTCGCGGCTCCGACCTTACGCCTAACATGCTGGCGACCTTGGCCACCCCTCCCTCACGCCCCTCACCCTCTCCACCACTTCGCCGCCCGCCTCTCTCCTCTGCACTGCGAAGCACCAGATGCCGTAGCCTGTGTCTACGACGCTAGGCGGCCTCAGAAGCCACCCGCCGTACATCCCCCGCTCCAGCTTAACCGCGCCCAGCGGCGTGATTAAAAAAAAATCGCGGCTTTTCAGCGCAATTTTAGTGGCGGCCTCAACCGCCTCTTTGTTTAGGACTTGATCCATGTTTCCAGAAAAAAGCTGATTTATAAAGATGGGGCTAGGAAACAAGCTCAAGAGCCTTAAGCCACTTCTCCACTTGACGTACAGTTAATCCGAAGATCCACGCCGCGCGGGCCTTCTCCTCCACCGCCCTGCACAGCTGAGGCGGCAGTCGGCAGATCTCCAGCCTGACGCTACGCCTGCCGTCGCCGGCCTTCTCTAAATACAGAAGCACATCTACGGCATCTTTTATGTAGTACCACGCGGCGTCTCTCCATATCGGCTCTACTACAGTCAGCCACCTGCCCTCCAGCCGCAACGCCAAGGGGCGCACCAACTCCTTTCCCACCTGCCTCCACTCCGCAACTATGAGCTCGACTTGGGGCTTCCTGTTTTGGTTCTGCATGTACCTCCACGAAAACTGGAGTTTTAAGCTTTACGCATCCCGTAAAACCTCAAGTCACAGCTACGACGCCGGCGAACTGAAGCACCGGCCTGCGTTTTTAAAACGTCGTGCAACTTGCGCTTTACATCTGTTAAAGCTTTCTGCTGTTTCGGCGGGTTAAGTATGTAAAGCGGAGATCCAATTTATAAAACGTCGTGTAGCTTCTCAGCGCATGCCGACGCCGAGGAGAAGAAACACGCAGATACACACATCTCCACACCCGACACACCGACAAAAAGACAAAACCAAAATAACGCACCCAACAAAACCCCCGCACAAAACCCACATCCCACCACCAACAAAACTTAAAAACCCAGAAAAACCAATCTCAAGAACCCCCAGCATCTCAAATAGAGAATTGAAAGGTACCTGTTTCTGCCCCACCTGGGCATAAGTGTGATAAGCATCTCAAATAGAGAATTGAAAGCCATCTGTTGCTGGCCGCTGGGCGTCCCGCTAGTCATGAACCTGCATCTCAAATAGAGAATTGAAAGAATATGGCCCAGGCCGACATCACTAAATACGTGGTCCCTGCAGGCATCTCAAATAGAGAATTGAAAGTACAATAGGGTTGGATGGGTTGGTGTGGTTGGTGGGTTTACACGGCATCTCAAATAGAGAATTGAAAGAATCAAGGTGACCAGCTGGTCAAGGGCCGGGCAGTCGGTAGCTGGCATCTCAAATAGAGAATTGAAAGGTATGTGTTGTCCCCCTGGAGCAGACCGGTGTACAGCTCAGCCAGCATCTCAAATAGAGAATTGAAAGGTGTCGGTATGTGGAGGTCTGAGTGGAAAGTGGATCTGGCAGCATCTCAAACAGAGAATTGAAAGCCTGAAGCCGCTGTATAGCAAACCGTAGCGCGCCAGGATGTGCATCTCAAATAGAGAATTGAAAGAGGGAGGTCAAGTCGGTCCAGGAATTCAAGGCTCTATCTAAGCGCATCTCAAATAGAGAATTGAAAGAAGGTCAAGGCAACGCCCCGGAATACATTTTCTCTTATTATGGCATCTCAAATAGAGAATTGAAAGGACTGGTGTCCACGGTTCCGGCCAGCCCAATGCCAGCCACCCGCATCTCAAATAGAGAATTGAAAGACGACATAGTTGTCGTTGTGGCTCTTCGGAACCCGGTCCGCGGCATCTCAAATAGAGAATTGAAAGGTATTTTTTCAACACGGCGCGGAGCCTGCCGTGCCGTATTTCGGGCATCTCAAATAGAGAATTGAAAGACGTGTAGGGGGGAGTCTCCGGCGGAGGTTGCGGCGCGGTTCGCATCTCAAATAGAGAATTGAAAGGCAACGCCGCTACGTGGGTGGGGTCTTCCACAACCCATACGGCATCTCAAATAGAGAATTGAAAGCCCTGGTCCGATTTCGCCTTAGGGCCCGAAAGGCGAAATAGTAGCCAGGCATCTCAAATAGAGAATTGAAAGCCCGTGCGGGGTCTCGGTGTCAAGACGCGGAGGAGGATTAAGCATCTCAAATAGAGAATTGAAAGTAGATGTGCAACTTCACGCCCCACTTCTTTGAAAAAAACCTGGGCATCTCAAATAGAGAATTGAAAGACGACAGGGGAATTTCCTGCACCGCGCCCCACGTGGCGCGGAAGCATCTCAAATAGAGAATTGAAAGACTCTTCGCAACAGCCGCGGTACGGCAAATTATTTGTTGCAGCATCTCAAATAGAGAATTGAAAGTTCTAGCAACTCAGCAGTCATGCCCCCTCCACGTCGAAGCCCGTGCATCTCAAATAGAGAATTGAAAGCTAAGCAGTCTTCCACGCTATCAGCCTGCGTCTCCTGTACTGCATCTCAAACAGAGAATTGAAAGCTAGATACGAGACGCACGTCGCTGGGTCGAGGAAGTAAATGTTTGGGCATCTCAAATAGAGAATTGAAAGCATCTTGTCCACGGCGAAGACGCCGCGGTATGTGGTGACCGCCCGCATCTCAAATAGAGAATTGAAAGTGTTTTGTGCGGTCATGACCTGCGCCTGCGGCGCGGCTCTTCCGCATCTCAAATAGAGAATTGAAAGCTACGAGCTGGCGGTGCTGGACGAAGGCGGCGCTAAGAGGGAGCCGCAGGCATCTCAAATAGAGAATTGAAAGCCACCTCCACGAAGTTCTGCGCCCCCTCCGAGGGCGCGGGCAGGGCATCTCAAATAGAGAATTGAAAGGATTGTGGTATCTATGTGTACAATCACATACTGCCATTTTCTAGCATCTCAAATAGAGAATTGAAAGAACAGCCTCCGCCAGCCACCTGACGCGTGGGTGGTTCATAATGTCTGCATCTCAAATAGAGAATTGAAAGATAAGCTGGACGAGGTGCTCCAGTGTCTTAACAGACTGGCACAGCATCTCAAATAGAGAATTGAAAGGTACTGGCAGTACCTCCTAGCCTCGCCTACAGACATGATTTGATGCATCTCAAATAGAGAATTGAAAGATTTGACACGGTGACTACGTAGTGTCTCCCGATCCTCGACACCTCAGCATCTCAAATAGAGAATTGAAAGTCGGGGCCGTCGCTGGGCGGCTACCCCACAGACGCGTTTTGCATCTCAAATAGAGAATTGAAAGTTGCACAGGCTGTGGCGGCGGTAACACTATTCGCCGCCGCCGCATCTCAAATAGAGAATTGAAAGATCAATGTAGAGACCGGCGACGTAATACACGGCGCATTTGGGTCGTGCATCTCAAATAGAGAATTGAAAGCTCATGTGAGGAATACGTTGCTGATGAGCTGAGGCCTAGGTTCTTGCATCTCAAATAGAGAATTGAAAGCCTGCCCGCGTTGCGGCGAACGCAACGTCACGACGACGATGATATGCATCTCAAATAGAGAATCGAAAGTTGCGGAGAGGTAGGACAGCGAAACTGAAATAGCGACAAGCATACATCTCAAATAGAGAATTGAAACGCGACTTACAGCTCCAGCTAACAGCATGGTGTCGGTGTACGGGGGCCAGTAGAGCCGCGTGGTGGAGGGCCCTCGGGTTATGTTTCGCCGGATCGGCCGCAGGCTGTGCGTCTGTGGTAGCCCGCCAGCACGTCGGCCAGCTGGATCCCGGGGACCTTGTGGGACGGCCTTGATATGGTGCGTGGGAAGGCGTGCGGGTTGACCAGCCCGTCGTCTATCACGTAGAGGTGGGCCCTGAGCCTCCTCATGAGGGACCAGAGGGCCTCGGCCAGGCTCATCTCTCCGCGGTAGTGCAGAGAGACCCAGGCCGTTTCGAACAGCTTCTCGAGCTCTTCGGCCGCGGCGGCGCCTCCCCTCCTCCAGAGCTCTCTCCACTTCAGCTCGCCTGCTATGCCGTAGCGTCTCTTGAGGGCATCGACGTAGTCGCTGAACGCGTAGACGTAGCTGGCGGGGCCCTCGTATACGATGCCGGCCACGACGACGCAGTTACAGACGGCGGTCTGCCCCGAGCCGTCTATAAACGCAATGCGCCTCGTCACGCCGCCCGCCGTGGAAAGACTTTTAAACATATACGCCGCAGAAAACGAGATGTGGGTGGAGATGCGGCCCCGCGAGGGGCAGAAGCACCACCTGAATCGAGTGGGGGCGGGGATGCGGCCCCGCGAGGGGCAGAAGCACCGCCCGAGCTGATGTTATATCTACGTCTGCTCGGCATCTCGGCGTTCGGTGTGCCGAGCTCTACGCGGACCACATCTATCGTCCGTTCGAGGGATCCTACCAGCTGGCTTGCGGCTGAGTTCGACGGGCGGTCTCTGGTCTAGGGAGTCGGCTATGGTGCGTTTTCTGGCGTGCGTGGGGCGGACGCCGTATTCAGGCCCGGGCGAGCTTTCCACGTGGGAGGCCGAGGCGTTTCTCGGACGGCTCGTGGATTTCGGCGGGCTGATGGCGACCGGAGGCTACCCCCTCCCCAGGTCCGCTGCATGAGCAACCCCTGCCCTCTCCTATTGCCTCGCCCAAGGGCGTACAGGTACCGCGGCCTTGACTGTCGAGGTGTCGGGTGCCGAGAGAGGCGCCCAGCGGCCGCGGTGACTGAAGCCGGCGTCGCGTCTCAACCGCGTACAGTTAGGCCGGTCCTCTTCCGTAGTTACGCGCATCGTCTTTAGCATGGGCGCAACCCGCCTAGAGGTCGGCCGCGTCACGGCTTAGGCCGCATTACGGTGATGCCCGTGGCGTTGGCGAAGGCGACCACCGCGTTGGGGTTTCTGTCGTGGATAAACGGCGTTATTACGTAGACGGCGCCGACCCCCGTGATTAGAACGCGTCTCAAAAGATATATTGAAAGAGTTGCGCCCTTCCGCGCTACGGCACGCGCTGGGCGCTCAGCACCTCATAGAGAATTGAAAGTGTTCCGCAGGACTAGCGCCGGTGGGAATACACCGGCGAGTGTCTTGAATAGAGAGAAGGATTGCTTTATATTTTACATATCTTGTGTGTGTCGGATTAGTGTTTGAATTGGTTTGGGGGTGTTTGTTTTGTGTTATATGGTTTCTATTGTTGTGGGTGTTGTGGCGCACCATTTGCGGTACCAGCATCCGGGGCATTTGTTGGGGTGTGGGCGTGGTTGTGGGGTGTGGCCTGTGTATATTTGGCGTATTTTGTCGGCGGTGTAGAGGACTAGGGTTTTGAGGTCTTGGGCGAGGGGTATTTCGGCGGTGTCGCCGGTTTCGGCGTAGTAGATGTAGCCTCTCTGGACCGCCTTGCCGTAGTGGGCTTGGGCGGCGAGCATGTAGGCGCCTAGCTGGGCTTTGTGGGGGGTTGGGACGCGGCGGGGTTTGGCGGTGGTTTTTACCTCCAGCGGGGCTGGTCTGCCGTCTATGATGAGGACTGCGTCTATGACGCCGCAGAAGCCCGCCCCTCTGAGCTGGACTGAGTGCTCCACGGTCTCTGCGCCGAGGGCCTTCGCCACAGCTTCGACGGCCTCTTTCTGTGTTTCTTTGCCTTTTTTCATCCTCTCGGTGGGGGGCTCGGCGAGGCCCGCTATTATGTAGTAGGCGGCGGCTGGGCAGTAGAGGTACTGCCGTATCAGCGAGGGGTTAATGCAGGGCGGGGCCGTCATGTCTGGGGGGCGGGGTGGTGCCTATTCTGATCATGGTGTCTAGCGTCTTTTTGTCTATTTTGAGGATTATGATGTCTGCGTTGGCGTTTTTTATGACGCGTTTCAACCTCTCTGCGAGTTCCTTCACCAGCGCGGGCGGGAGCCTGCCGATGAAGGCCGACTTCTGGACGCGGGCGAGGCCGAATGCTTTTAGGGTGTCGGCGACTTTGTTCCTCACGTCGTCTTCCGTCACGTCGTAGACCACTACTACGTACATAGGGCCTTGGCCAGGGCCCGCGCCTCGCGGTGTATCTCCGCCGAGACGGGCCTCTTGGCGGCCGAGAACTCTTCGAGCACGGCGGCCGCGACGGCGAGGCGCGAGGCGTGGGTTAGGAGGCCGTCTTTTGTCTCCAGCTTGTGCCTCATATGGGCCACCACGGCGTCCACCCGGGGCCTCCACTGCTCCATGAAGTCCAGGACGAGGGAGGGCCTCCCCGACTTGTCTACGTGGAGGAACCCCACGTAGGGGTCCAGCCCCGCCAGCAGGAGGGATTTGAAGCAGAGGGCCTTGAGGATGCCGTAGCCGTAGTTCAGCCCCGCGTTTACTGGGTCCTTCCCCTCTTGGTCTCTGCCGGGGAAGCCGGTCACCTCTCTGTACGCGGCCCAGTAGGCCTCCGCCGCCGCGGCCTCGGCCTCCAGCACCTTGTGCGGGGTGTCCGCCTTGGCGAGGGCCTCCTGGGCGGCGCGGATGGCATCGACGTAGTCGGCGTACCGCTGGAGCCTCCGGCGCCAGGACCTGACGTTCTCCAGCTGGCCCCGGATCTTGAGCCAGACCCACCTTTTGGCGGTTTCCAGACCCCTCCCGTCGAGGGCGGCTTGGTACTGGCACCTCCTCTTGGCGCCGGTGGCGTCCCCCACAGGCCTCATGAAGACGCCTAGGGGCTCGCCCCTCTGGTCGAAGACCGCCACCACGGCGCCTGCCCTGAGGAGCGCCCTCAGCGCCTTGGTGGTTATGGAGATGCCGCCGGTCAGCAGAAGCACCTCGTCTACCTCGTGTAGCGGGTACTGCCTCGCGCCGTCTTTCCCCTCCACCACCAGGAGGCCCTTCCTGGCCCTGATCCTGGTGCCGTAGGTGGCCACTAGGATCTGCATATGTGGTAGAAGGGGCAGGTCTTGGGGCACTGGGGCGGGGTGCCGGGGTCTCTGGCGGAGGCCACCACGTCCACCGCCTCGTCTCTGGCCTCGAGGAACTTGAGGCGGGGCCCCTCGCCGAGGTGGTGGGCCTGGGCTCTGTACTCCACGGAGCCGTCCACCCAGATCTGGACGTGTATGCCGTAGTCTATGGGCATGCCGTACTCCGCCTCTATGGCCATGGCGTAGCCCGCCAGCGCCGCGTCGACGTTTTGAGAGGGGCCGAATTTGAACTCCACCACGGCGCCCAGCGCCACGCCGTCTG
>Ga0079996_113905_pt1 | contig 28750 bp, 29 predicted proteins | sample PerSpoAPS_AMetaG_FD_69199 | JGI IMG/M metagenome (GOLD analysis project Ga0079996, IMG submission 69199) | Thermal spring microbial communities from Yellowstone National Park, Wyoming, USA - Perpetual Spouter A (PS_A) MetaG (SPADES assembly)... | ecosystem: Environmental > Aquatic > Thermal... | reverse complement strand
TTTTTTTAACTTAAAATAAAATGTGTTTTTATCTATTACAATATTAAACTTTTCCTTGTTATCTGGTAATTTAAGTTTCTTCATTTTCCAAAATTTTAAGGTATAAAAATTCTGCTGTATTGCATTGTCCAATAATTCTGAAACTATTTATTTTTCTATATTTTCCCCACCCACCCTTAAACTAAGGCTTCGCCTTAAAACTTTCGCCCCCTTCAATAACCCCCCAATAAATTCAATAATTCTCTAAAATTTTCATAAGTTATTGGTAACCAATCACTTAGCACTATTTATTGGACAAAGCATTGTATGATTGAATTGTCCAATAATTTTGGAATTATTTATTTTACTATGCTTTGCCTACCTACCCTGAAAATAAGTCTTCGGTTTGAAGCTTCACCCCCTAAGTTCCAAAAAATTTCTCCTAAATTATTGATTTCAGAACATATTTTTCAAAAAAGTTGTTAAAGCTATATAATAACACGACTTATTACACCATGCATTTTATTTGAAGGGAAATTATAAAATTCATCAAATCTTGGAGATATTTTTTTAATGAAAGCAAAAATTTTATAAAACCACTTATTAGTTACAATCTCTTCAATGCCATAAAATATAACCTTTTCATCTATTCCACTTTCTTTTAAAATTTCTTCAACATTTACAAATTCAAGATAACCAAATTCAATTTTAAACAAGTCAAGACCAGGCAATAATTCTTTTTCAAAACCGAATTTAATACCAAATGGCTCATCTTTCTTTACTAATGAAAGAAATACATTTCTCTCATAAATTATTGCTTGATTAAACATTACATTTATGACATAAGGAGGAACTTTTTGATAATCTCTTACTAAAAACACTGCTGTTCCTTTAATTTTATTAGCATTTTCATAAGCATTATCAAACATAACCTCAAACTCCTTAAAATCCACTGGTTGAAGTTTTTCATAAACTTTTCTCTGTCCATTCGTATAATTTATTATAATGAAAATTAGAAATACAGCTATAACGATAGGAATATAAGCACCATTTGGAATTTTTAAAGTTCCTGAAAGAACAAATAATAAATCACAAATTGTTATAAAAATTGAAAGAAAAAATAAAATCCATTCTTTTCTATGAAAATGTAAAATTGAAAGCAAAATACCTGTTATTAGCATCGTCAAAGCTACAGAAAAACCATAAGCATGACCAAGATTTTCCGTTTTCTTGAAAATAATAACAATTAAAACAACAAGCACAAATAAAGTATAATTTATGAAACTTGAATAAATTTGTCCATAAAGCTCTTTTGAGAGATGCTTAAATCTAATTCTTGGGAAAAATCCCAAATTTGATGCCTGAAAAAATAATGAAAATACTGCTGTTATAATTGCTTGGGAAGCTATTATAGTAGCACTTATTGTTAGGATTAAAAATGGAATGTAAAGATAAGGAAAATTCTCTTTAAACATTTCAAAAAAAACACTTTGAGAATTTGGATTTCTTATTAAATAAGCCCCTTGACCTAAATAATTAAAAGTTAATGAAGGGAAAACGAAAAAAAACCAAGATTTTTGAATTCTTTCCTTTCCAATATGTCCCATATCTGAATAGAGAGCCTCACCACCTGTTGCTGCTAATATAACTTCTGAAAGAATAATAAATGACAACAATCCATTTTTTATTATAAATTCAATAGCAAATAATGGATTAAGAGCAATTAGAATATTTGGCACTTTTAAAATTTCTATAAAACCGACAATCAAAAGTGAAAGAAACCAAACTAACATTATAGGACTAAATAAAGGATAAATTTTATCAGCACCACCCTTTTGAATACTAAATAAAAATATGAAGATGACTATTGTAATTGCTATTATAATGTTTTGATCTAAATTCTGAAAATAACTAATAACTTTTATTCCCTCAACAGCACTTAGTACTGAAATAGCAGGTGTTATAATACCATCACCTGATAAAAAACCAATACCAAGGTAAATAAGTAGTAAAATAAATGAAATCATTCTTAAATTCTTTAAATTTCTAATAGCTATTTCACCAAGAATTATTTTACCACCTTCACCCCTTATACTAAAACGCATAGCTAAATAAGCATATTGAATTGAGACAATTATTACAATTGTCCAAATGATTAATGAAACAATACCATAAATATCATCTTGTTTTGGTTTTGTCATTAGAGCAATAATGGTTAATGTATAAATTGGACTTGTTCCAATATCTCCAAATACAATTCCAAGAGGTTTGAAAATATCAATAAAGAATTTTTTCATAAATAATTTTCAAAATTTAATTTTTTTAACAAATTAACAATATCCCTAACATTTTGAGCGTTTTCTTTTGGTATAACTAAAACTGCATCTTTTGTTTTAACAATAATTAAATTTTCAACACCATAAACGCCACAAATTCCATCCTTTGAAATTATTATACAATTTTTCGTATTAATTTTTGCCACCTCTCCAAAAACAATATTCCCATCTTCATCCTTTTTAAATATATTTTCAAGTGAAGTATATAAGCCTAAATCTTCCCATTCAAAACTTGCTTTAACAAGGGCGATATTATCAGATTTTTCCATAATGGCATAATCAATTGATATATTATTAACATTTTCATAGAATTCTAATTTATTCCTTGATTTTTCAAAAGTCTCAATAATATCATAAGCAAATTTTTCGTAAGCTTTTAAAATCGTTCTTTTGTTAAATATAAACATTCCCGAATTCCAATAAAAATTTCCCATTTTAACATATTCCTTTGCCTTTTCAAAAGAAGGTTTTTCATAAAATTTCTTTACTTTATAAACATTTTTTCTGATTTCATAATCCACTTCAACATAACCAAATCCCGTTTCAATTCTATTTGGTTTTATCCCAAAAACAACAATATAATCCATTTTAGCAATTTCAATTCCTAAATTAACATCATTTTTAAAAGCCTCAAAATTTTTAATAATATGGTCAGATGTTTGAACAAAAATTATATCATCATCTTTGATTTTTAAGTTCTTTATTGAATAATAAATAGCAGGTGCTGTATTTTTACCAAATGGTTCTATAATAAATTTGCCATCTTTTATTATTTTCTTTATTTGTTTTTGAAGTTCTTGTGTTGTAACGATATATACCTCTCCAAAAAGTTTGGCCCTTTCATAAGCTTCTAAAATTAGTGGTTTTCCAGTGAATAAATCCAATAATTGTTTTGGTCTATTTTTTCTTGAAAGAGGCCAAAATCTTTCGCCTTTTCCACCTGCTAATATAAGAGAAAGGATTCTCATTAATTTTTGAAATTTTAAAGGTTTAGATATTTTTTAAATTGCCTTGTTCAATAATTCTGAAATTACCATTATTACTTTATTTTCCCACCCGCCCTAAAAATAAGCCTACGGCTTTAAAATACCCATTTTTCGGCAAGGGGGCTTCGCCCCCCATTAAACCCTCGATAAAATCTATAATTTCCTAAAATTTTCATAAATTATTGATTATCAACCACTTAACACCATTTATTGGACAAAGCATTTTTAAATTGCTTTGTCTAGTAATTCTAAAATGTAGATTATTTCTTTGTTTTCCCACCCACCCTGAAATCAAGCCTACGGCTTATGAACTTCGCCCCCCTTAAATTCCCCCCATTAAATCAATAGTTTTAGAGAATTTTTTATAACTTATTGATTATCAATCACTTAACATTATTTATTGGACAAAACAAAATTCTGCCACTACCGAGAAAAAACCTGATACCATTTATTAAGCAAACTACTTTTTAAACTTTAAACTTTTCAATAATGCTTTATTTCTTTAATAATGAATTTACAAATTCTGCCTACTTACCATTAGAAGAGAGAAGTGTAAATTTTGGTGATGGAGTTTATGAGGTAATTATTACTTATAACTTTAAGCCATTTAAATTAGATGAGCATATAAATAGATTATTTTATAGTGCTAATGAAATTTTTTTAAGAATTCCTTACAATAAAGATGAAATTAAGGAAATTGTAAATGAAGGAATAAAAAAAATTAAAAAACCAAATTTAAAAATATATATTCAACTTTCAAGAGGCTCTTATGAAAGAATTCATGAATTTCCTCCAAGTTATATAAAACCGAATTTTTTTATAATTTTTAGAGAATTTAAAAGAATTGAAGATGATTTTAGATTTAAGGGTGCTAAATTATTTACTTATCCTGATATTAGATGGGAAAGATGTTATATTAAGAGTTTAAATTTACTTCCTAATGTTCTTGCCAAACAATTCTCAAAAAGTAAAGGCGGATTTGAAGCATTATTTATAAAAAATGGCAAAATTACAGAATGTGCTTCAAGTTCATTTTTTGCATTTATAAATGATAAATTAATAACTCATCCATTAACTAATGAAATTTTGGCAGGTATTACAAGAAGTGAAATTATAAAAATAGCCAAAAGCCTAAATTTTGAAGTTATTGAAAGACCGATATACATAAATGAAATTGAAAAAATTCAAGAATGCTTTATAACAAGTACAACCGCAGAAGTTTTACCTATAAATAGTATTGACAATTATTATTTTGCTATTGGAGAAAGAACAATCAAAATATATAATGAATTTATTAAGAGGGCATTATGAATGTTCTAATAACAGGAGGTGCTGGATACATAGGTAGTTTTATAATCAAGGCATTAAAAAATAAATTTAATTTACTTGTTATTGATTCTCTTGAAGAAGGTCATAGATGGGCTGTTAATGATTGTCCATTAGTTATAGGTGATATTTCAGATGAAAAAATTTTAGGTGATATTTATGAGAATTTTAAAGTTGATGTTATTATTCACTGTGCTGCTTATGTTGTTGTTCCTGAGTCTGTTAAAAATCCCTTTAAGTATTATGAAAATAATTTCTATAAATCTTTAAAGATGTTAAAATTCTTTTTAGAAAGAAAACTAAAATTTTTTATCTTTTCATCAACATGTGCTGTTTATGGTAATCCTAAATATATTCCTGTTGATGAAAATCATCCAATTGAGCCAATTAATCCATATGGATGGTCTAAATTTTTCTTTGAAAAAGCAATAATGGACTTAAAGAATGTTTATGATTTTGAATATATTATTTTAAGATATTTTAATGCTGCAGGAGCAAGTCTTGATGGAAAACTTGGACAACACAAAAAAGATCCTCAACATTTAATTTCAAGAATTATTAAAACAATTTTTGGATTTTACGAGGAATTAAAAATATATGGCAGTGATTATCCTACAAAAGATGGAACAGCAATAAGAGATTTCATCCATGTTGTTGATTTAGCAGAACTACACAAATTAGCGCTTGAATATGTTATAGAAACAAAGAAAAGTGATATATTTAACTTGGGTTATGGTAAGGGATATAGTGTTCTTGAAGTTGTTGAATTGGCAAATAACATTTTAAAACCTTTTAAATATAGTTTTGCTCCAAGAAGAGAAGGAGATCCTGCTATTTTAATAAGTGATAATAGAAAAATAAAATCAGTTCTTGGGTTTAGTCCAAAATATGATGATATGGAAATTATTTTAAGAACTGCCTATAATTGGGAAAAGTATAGGATTGAAAATAATTTAGATTGATTTTAAGTAATCAATTAAGGTATCAACAATAATTTTGCTTGGATAATATCGTTTAAATTCATTTTTTCTTCTAAAATTATAATAATTTTCAAAGAAATAGTTTATTTTCTCATCTTTAAGCTCTGAAAGAAATGCTGTTTCACCTAAACCTACTTCTCTTTCTGTTCTTTCTCTTAATAGCAAACAAGGGACATTTAGATAATATGTCTCTTCTTGAAGTCCTCCACCATCTGTTATCACAAAAGCACTATCTCTTACAAGATTCATAAAAGTTATATAATCCAAATAGCCCATAATTTCAATGTTTTTGTTATTTTTTATAATATCATATAATTTAAATTTTCTTAATTGAGCTTCACTTGGTTTGTGGATGATATATTTTACTTTTTTTAGTTTTGAAGCATTAATTATAACTTCAATACATTTTTTAAATCGCTCTTTATTATAAATTGTTTCTTGCCTATGGATTGCAGATACAATATAATTAGAATTTCTTGGGTCATCTTCTTTTGGACTTACAAATTCACAAAGTGCGTCATAAACTGTATTTTGAAAAGTATTAACAATTATTTTTTTACCTTCGTACTTTTTTAGATTACCTTTAGCCCAATCAGATGGAGGAAATAGAATATCAGAAAAATGAACAGAAATAATTCTAACCAATTCTTCTGGGAATGGATGAAATATATTAAATGACCTTAAACCTGATTCAATATGTGCCACTTTCATATTAAATAATTTACCTATTATTACCGCTAAAAGTGTTGATATTGTATCACCCTGCGTTATCAGAATTTTATATTTTTTAATTTTGTTTCTATTCTTAAAAGCATTAATTAAAACTTTTAAAATAAAAATTGGAATTTCATATATATTTTTTAAATCCTTTTGCTCATTTCTTAAATTTAAGTCTGGATTTTTTAACCCAAATTTTTCTTCAAGTACTCTGTTAAAGGATGGTTGTTGATCAGTTTGAATATATAAGTAATCTATACTTCTTCTTTTTAGTTCTAACATCACTCCTGCCATTTTAATTAATTGTCCTTTTGTTCCAATTAGAATAACCATAAAATAAATTGAAAATTTTAAAGATATGCCTTAAAATTATCAAAATGATAAAATTTAGAATTTGGAATAAAAGAGATAAAATCATAATTTATCCTCAAAATAACGAATTCGTTATTGATAGTAATAAGAAATTATATTATGTTAAAGATGGTAAAATACAACCTGTTGATTTTGAATATGAAATTAACTTTCACATAGGATTAAAGGATAAAAATGGCAGAGAAATATACGAAAATGACATTGTGGAATGGGAAGGTTATGTTACATCTGTTGTAATAAATGGATATTATGAGGACTGGGCTTATCTTAAAATTTGGCACAAGAAAATAAAGGATGATGAATACACTAATGGCGAATATTGGATATTTAGAGATTTAGTAAAATATAGGTTTGAAGAAGGAGATAGATATTGGTTAGAACATGAAAGCTTTGGATATGAAGGAGAAGATTTAATTTCCCCAGAAGATACTATTGTCATTGGTAATATATACGAAAATCCTGAACTACTATGTTCGTCTGCTCAAATTGTGGATATAAATCATTAAAGTGGCTTGGAAAATGCCCAAATTGTCAAGAATGGGAAACTTTTGTTAATGAAAACGAATTTAAAATTGAGAATAATCAAAATGTTGAAATTAAAAAATTAAAGGATTTAGAATATATTAAAGAAGAAAGACTTATCTCAGATATAAATGAGTTTGATAGGGTTGTTGGTGGTGGTATTTTAAAAGGTTCTTTAATTTTGATGGGTGGTGATCCGGGTGTTGGAAAATCAACTATTGCTTTACAATTGGCAAGTAAATTTAAATCATTATATATTAGTTCAGAAGAATCATTAAATCAGGTTCTATCAAGAGCTAAAAGAATTGGCGTAAATAATGATAATGTTTATATTGTTTGTGAAAGTAATTTAGATAAAATTTTAAATAATTTAAATGAAAATTTTGATTTAATTATTGTTGATTCAATACAAACATTATATTCAGAAGATGTTCCTTCAAGTCCTGGCAGTGTTTCACAAATAAAAACATGTGCTTATAAATTACTTAAATTTTCAAAATCAAGAAATACAGCAATTCTAATAATTGCTCATATTACAAAGGAAGGAGAAATATCAGGACCAAAATTACTTGAGCATATTGTAGATGTGGTATTATATATGGAAACTAATGAGGCAAATTTAAGAATTTTAAGAAGTTATAAAAATCGTTTTGGACCTACAAACGAAATTGGGATTTTTGAAATGACTTATAAAGGATTAAAAGAAGTTAATAAGCCTGAAAATTATTTCATCTCTGATATAAATTATGCTAAACCTTCAATATCAAGAAGTATCATTTTAGAAGGTTTAAGACCACTAATTGTAGAAGTTCAAAGTTTAATAGTAAAAACTTATTATCCTACACCAATAAGAAATTCAACAGGATATGATATTAGGAGATTAAATATGATTTTGGCAGTAATTGAAAAATTTTTAAATATAAAATTAAGAAATTATGATATTCATATAAATATCGTTGGAGGAATTAAAGTTTCAGACCAAGCTATTGATTTAGCTGTTGCTCTTTCTATAATTTCTGGATATAAGAATTTTCCGTTAAATCCAAAATTAGTTTATATTGGTGAGATAGGTTTAACAGGTGATATTCATAAAGTTTTTCTAATGGATTTAAGGAAATCTGAAGCAAAAAGACTTGGCTTTGAAATTTATGAAAATAAAAAAACATTAATTGATATTTATAAGGATATTTTTGAGAATCTCTAAAAACTCTTTTGGTTTCTCAATATGTGGCATATGACCACATTCCTCAATAAAGTAATTTTTACAATTTAAAATTTCACTTGTTTTTATTAAATTTTCAATATCAATAAGTTTATCATTTTTTCCAATTATGTGAAAACATAATAATTTTTTCCTTTTAAATGTTTCCAAATACTTAAATGGATTAAACTTATTTAAAATTTCAATATGATTTTTTAAAACATCCAAATTTTTAAACATTAAGTAATCTCTTTTTTTACAATCAGTAATAAGCCTTTGGGAATAATATAATTTTTCACAAATTTCTTCTTTATCAAAATTTAAATTGAATTTTTCAAAAATAGCACTATTTACTAAAATAAGTGCTTGAACATTATCAAAAATTGTTGTAAAATAATAACCTACCAAACCACCCATAGAATGCCCAATTATTATTACATTTGAATTAAAATAACTTTTAAAATAATTCGCATAACTCTCAATACTATTTGCTTTTGGTAAATCAACATTTATTATTTCAAAATTTTTTAATTCTCTTGTAATTAAAAGCCAATTTAAATGTGAGCCACCAGCCCCGTGAATAAAAAATAATTTCATTTAATCAGGCAAAGAGAAAATTCCACTCATTAAAATTCCAGACAAACCCCAAAGTAAAGAAGCAGAATATATGTAGAAAAAGTTTTCATTTGATAGATAAACAACAAAAAATATATCTGCTAATAGAAAAATAATTCCTGCTATTGAGCCAATTATCCACCTTTTTCCAAGGTCACTACCCCAAAATATCCTCAAATCAATTATAGCAAATATCGCAAGAATATAACCAAGAATTATTAAAACTAAATTGTAATAAAACTTCTCATCAAATTTATAATTATTCAAAAGCAAAGAATAACCTATTACAATAAGTATTATAAAAATTCCAAGAACTTGTAAAGCTTCACCAAGTGTAAGACCATATCCACTTTTTATAAGTTGAAAAAACATATAAACAACAGCACTTGCTAATGATAAGTGTCCAATATATAATAATGGATAAACAATAAAATTTTTAGCATTAAATTGAATTAGGAAGAATCCAAGAGCTAATAATACACCGCCAAGACCAAGTAAAAATGTTAGCTTTCCTCTTGCAGTATTTATACCAATAATAATAAATGCCCTTCTCATTGAAACGATAAAGAAAATTACAAATAGAATTGATGGAATTGAAAGTGAGTAAATTGGACTATAAGGATTAAAGAATAAATAATAAATTCCAAGAACGATCCATATACTTATATTTAGCAGTGTTATAAAGAATGTAAAGTTCATACTAAAATTTTAAAGTTTAGAGGAATTTACACACCCTAAAAATTAAACCTAAGACTTAATTATATGCTTTAAAATTTTCACAAATGAAAAATAATATAGGAACAACAGATAGGATGTTAAGAATTGCTTTAAGTATAATTTTAATAGCATTTTCCATTTCCGCAAGTTTGTCTTTCATTATAAAAACTATCTTGATAATACTATCAATTTTTCTAATTTTTACTTCAATTATAGGATTTTGTCCAATTTACAAAGTTTTCAATTTTAATAGTAAAAGAATTGACCCTCTTGAAAGGAGAAAATAATGTCAATTACTGAAATTTTAGCGAATTTCTTTTCTAATATCATTTATGAAATTGGATATGTTGGGGTTATGGTTTTAATGGCTATGGAAAGTATGATTTTCCCCGTTCCAAGTGAAGCTGTAATGCCATTTACTGGATTTCTTGTTTATGAAGAAAAATTTAGTTGGATAGGCGTATTTATATTTTCAACACTCGGAAGTATAATTGGCTCCTCAATTTCATACTTAATGGGGCTTTATGGAGGAAGAGCATTTATTTTAAAATATGGAAAGTACTTCTTGCTTGAAAAAGAGCATCTTGAAATTACTGAAAAATTTTTTAGTAAATATGGCGAAATAACAATTTTAATTAGTAGATTTATACCTGTTGTAAGACATTTAATTTCTATACCTGCTGGAATGGCAAGAATGAACTTTATGAAGTTTATTATATTTACAACAATAGGAGCAAGTGCTTGGAATATGTTTTTAGCTTATGTTGGATATATTTTAAAAAGCAATTGGAAAGAAATTATGAAATATAGTAAAGTTTTTGACTTAATTGTAATTTCAGCAATTTTTTTGCTATCAGTTTATTTCTTATATAAACAATTTAAAAAATCAAAACAGAAAGGCAAAGTTATGCTTTAAAATTTCAAAGTTATGGTTATTTTCATTATAAGAAAAGGTGAAAAAGAAGAGCTTTTAAAGATAAAGCAAGTTCCTTATACCTTCTCAAAAGAGAAAGGTGATTTTTTAGATAGTAATTTAAACGAAAATCATTTTACAATTATGGGTTATAATAATAAGGAAGTTTTTATAAGAGCAAATTCAAAAGTTATTTATAAAGATAAGGAGATAATTGGTGATTTTAAAATAAGAGAAAATGAAACATTTGTGGCAAATGGAATTGAAATTACACTTGCTAAAATTGATATTGGAGTTCAAGTGGATGATATGTCAAAAAGCCAACCAACACAATTTATAGATATTGAAGAAGCAGAAGTTCCTTATCTTAAAATTTTATCAGGTCCTGATGCGGGAAAGATAATTGAGATTGACAAAACAGGAATTATTGGAAGAGGAGATGAAGCAGATTATAGAATAGATGATCAATATGTTTCAAGGAAGCAAGCAAAAATATATGTTTTTGACGATAGATATGAGATTGAGGATATTGGTGGTAAAAATCCAACACTATTAAATGGTAAAGTTTTAACGAAAATAATGCCTTTACATAGTGGCGATGAGATTCAAATTGGAAAAACAAGAATTTTATTTGTAAATCCAAAGGAAAAGCCTGAAAGTGAAATTTATAGGTCCAAAGGTATTCCAGTTTATGTTTATGGAATTTTAGGAGTTATCATAATAGCTTTAATTGGTTTTGGCATTTGGTTTTATAATGCACAGCAAGAGAATAAATTTAATAATTTAATAAGCTCAGCAAGTTCAACAATTCCCATAATCTCACAACTTGAAACAACTGAAAAGAAAATTAATGCTCTTGAAAGGGCAAGAAATGAAATAATTCAAGCTGAAAAAATTAAGAAAAATGACCAAAGAATTTTGGATTTAAAACCACTTATTGAAAAATTATTAAATGCTTGGAAAGATGTGAAAACAGCAGAAGATAAAATAAATAATGGTGATTATTTTAGTGCTTTAAATTCAATTGAAAACGCTATTAAAGTTTTAGAAAATGAAAGATATGTAAATAGTTTATATGATCAAATTTTAATAGCAACTGTTGTTCAACAAAATTATGCGGAAGCAAAAGCATTATTTGAAAGTGGAAAAGTAAATGAAGCATTAGAAGTTTTAAATTTAGCACTAAATAGAGCACCAGATCATCCACAACTATTAGAACTTAAAAAAATTATTTTAGATACCCAAAAGAAAAGAACAACAAAATCTGAAATCCAACAAAAACTTGCCTCATTAAAGGAAGTTAAACCAAAAGAAGAGAAAAAGGAAGAAATAGCAGAAAAACCAAAAGAACAAAAAACACTTGAGCCAACTATAAAAATTGATGTTCCAAAAATAAATTTAGAAACAACACAACCAGAAATAAATTTAGATATTACACTTGATGAAACAAAAAATTTAGTTAATGCTTATGAAAAGGAGCACAATTTAGACAAAACGATAAGAATAGCAACATCCATATTACAAAATGATCCAAATAATGTTAAAGCAAAGTACTATTTAAGATTAGCTCAAAAAGAAAAGCAAGCACTTGCTTATGAAAAACAAGGAAAAAAAGCGGAGGCAATATCAATTTGGGAGGAAATTTTAAAATTAGATCCATCAAATAATTGGGCAAAGCAAGCGCTTTCAAGACTTGGAAAATGAAAAGATTTTTGATAACTTTATTAATAATCCAAACAATTATTATAATTGGGGGTAGTTTCTACATCTATAAAAATTATATATCTAAACCAAAACAAGAAACAATTATTGACATCAGAAAGGAGCTTGAGCTTCCAAAAGAAACGTCAATTATAAGCAAAAATATAAAAGAAGAAAAGCAGGTAATAAAATCGGAAAAATCAATAATTAAAAATCAAACTATTGATACTACACATAAAATTCAAAAACCTGAAACAACTATAACAAATGTTATTCAAACGCAAGTTCCAATTCCAGAGCAACCTACTGAAAAAGTTGAAGAAAAACCAAAAAATCCAACAAATCCAACTGACATAAAAGTAGATGTTGATATTTCAAAAATTGATATTCCAAAAGTAGGTACAGAATTATCAGGAGGATTTTCTGCAAGTGGCTCATTAGCTCTACAGCAAGCTTATGAAGAGGAGCATAATTTAAATAAAACGATACAAATAGCAAATGATATATTAAAATCAAATCCAAATGACCAATTAGCTCAAAAATATAAAAAATTAGCAGAACTTGAAGCTATGGCAATAGATGCTTTAAATAAAGGTGATAGACAATCAGCTTTAAATTATTATTATCAAATGCAATCAATTGACCCAAATAATAAGTGGGCTAAAAAAGGTATTATGAAAATTATGAGCGGAGGTTAATGCTAAAAAAATTAGACTTTTATATAATTAAATTGCATATCCTTCCATTTTTAGGCTCAATTTTAGTAATTACACTTGTTCTATTACTTGACAAAATTTTTGAGCTTATGGACTTGTTAATCAGGAAGGGAGTTCCAATTGATATAGTAATAAAATTATTTATATATGCACTTCCATTCATATTAGCTCTTTCCATTCCTATGTCCGTTTTAATAGCAAGTTTAATAGCTTTTGGAAATTTATCTCAAAACTTTGAAATTATTGCTGCCAAATCCTGCGGAATAAGCTTAAAGAGACTTCTATTAGGTCCAATTATATTTTCAACAATTGTCTTTATCTTTATGGTTTGGTTTAATGATAAAATTTTACCTGAGTCAAATCATAAATTTAAAAACTTATTAATTGATATTTACATTAAAAAACCAATAGCTCAAATAAAATCTGGACTATTCAATGAAATTGGAAATTATAAACTATATATTGGAAATAAAGATGATAGGACATCTTATTTAGAAGATATAAGAATTTACGATATATCAGATTATGGCAAGACATTCATAACTGCTAAAAATGGTTATATTTATAGTTTTGAAGATAGTATTTTGATTTTAGATTTGAAAGATGGTCAAATTCATCAACTCTTAGATGGATTTACCAAAAAATATAGAACAATAGAATTTGAAAATTATCAAGTTTTAATAAAGCTTGATATTAGTATGCAAATTAGAGAAAGAGAATTTAGAGGCGATAGAGAAATGGGCATAAAGCAACTAATTGAAGAAATGGAAAGAAAGAAGAAGGAATATGAAATGATAAAAGATGAAGATTTAAAAAGATATTATAAAATGAGAATAAATCAAATTTTACTTGAAATTCACAAAAAATTTTCCATGCCATTTTCAGCAATTGTATTTGTTTTATTATCTGCTCCAATATCTTCAATAATAAGAAGGGGTGGCTTTGGTCCTGCACTTGGTATATCTTTTATAGTATTTACAATCTATTATATTTTTTTAATTGGTGGAGAAGAGCTTGCTAAAAAGAATATAGTAAATGGAGCATTAGCTATGTGGTTCCCTAATGTTTTATTCTTCATTATATCAATATATTTAATTAGAAGGGAAGAATACTAAATAATGAAAATTAGACTTGACCAATTGCTTGTTATAAAAAATTTAGCTGAAAGTAGAGAAAAAGCAAAAGCACTAATAATGTCAGGAAATGTTATTGTAAATGGTGTTATTATTGATAAACCTGGAAAACTTGTTGATGCAAATTCTGATATTAAAATAAAAGAAAAATTAAAATATGTTTCAAGGGGTGGTTTAAAACTTGAAACTGCTTTAAATTATTTTAAATTAAATGTTAAGGATTTCATTTGTCTTGATGTTGGTTCTTCAACAGGTGGATTTGTAGATTGTTTATTACAGAGAGGAGCAAAAATTGTTTATGCAGTTGATGTTGGTAAAAATCAACTCCATGAAAAATTAAAAAATGATAAAAGAGTTATTTCTTATGAAGAAAAAGATGCTCGTGAATTAACTGAAAATGACATAAAAGAAAAATTAGATTTAATAACAATTGATGTTTCATTTATAAGTTTAACAAAAGTTATTCCAAATGTTATAAAGTTTTTAAAGGATAATGGATATTTGTTAGTTCTTGTAAAACCACAATTTGAACTTGGAAAAAAATTCGTTAAGAAAGGTGTAGTTAGGAATGAAAATTTAAGGAAATTAGCAGTTGATAAAATTTTAAATTTTTTAAAGGAAATGAAATTTGAAATTATAGGTGTAGTTAGATCTTATCCCCCTGGACCAAAAGGAAATCATGAATTTTTTATTTTATCTAAAAAGCTTTAAAATTTTCAAACTATGAAATTTTTCGTAGATAGTGCTAACATTGAGGAAATAAAAAAGTTAAATGAATGGGGTATAATAAGTGGTGTTACAACAAATCCATCTCTTTTAGCAAAAGAAAAAGGAAATCCCTATGAAATTTTAAAACAAATATGTGAAATTGTAAAAGGTCCTGTTTCAGCAGAAGTAACAACCTTAAAATTTGAAGAAATGATTGAAGAAGCACAAAAATTAGCAGATATTCATCCTAATATAGTAATTAAAATTCCATTTACAGAAGATGGAATAAAAGCTATAAAGTATCTTTCAGATAAAGGAATAAGTGTTAATACAACATTAATTTTTAATCCAATTCAAGCACTTATTGCTGCAAGAGCAGGTGCTAGATATGTATCGCCATTTATTGGAAGGCTTGATGATATTGGTCATGATGGGATTTCAATTATTAAGGAGATTGTTGAGATATTCGCTATTCATGATATTGAAACTGAAGTAATATCAGCGAGTATTAGACATCCAAGACATGTTTTATTATCAGCATTATATGGTGCTCATATAGCAACAATTCCGCCTCATGTATTTTATCAAATGATAAAACATCCATTAACTGATATTGGACTTGAAAAATTTTTAGAAGATTGGAATAAAAAGGAAAATTAAATGATTTTTTTAATTCTATTTTCTGATAGTTTAAAGCTTTTAGATAAAGTAATTGCTGTTGTAAATGATGAGCCAATTTTCTATTCTGAATTAGAAGAAGTTTATAGAAGCACAACATTAACTGAAAATGACTCAATAAAGAATGAGATTTTAAAAAATTTGATAAAGCAAAGAGTAATTCTTGTTCTTGCCAAAAATGATAGCTCATTATCCATTAGTGAAGATGAATTTAAAAACTTTTCAAAAAATTACCTGGATAATATATATTTCCAATATGGAAGAATTGAAATTTTTAATAAAATTCAATCACTTGGTGTAAATCCCAACGATACAATTGAAATCAAGAAAATTTTGAAAAGTTATGAAATTCCAGATAGTATAATCATTTTTTCTGATCCAGAGCTTGCTAATAAAGTTTTTTTAATTGTAGGAAAGAAAATTTTTGATGAAGAGTTAAAGAAAAACAATTTAACAATTAATGAGTTTATTGAAAATCAAAGAGAATTTATAAAAAAGCAAATATTAATCCAAAAGTACATTTCAAAATATATTACTCCTGAAATAAGTATAACTGATGATGAGATTAAGGGTTTTTATGAAATTCATAAGGATTCATTTCCTAAACAACCAAATATATACTACTTACAACAGATTGTAATTCCAGTTTCCGCTTCATTTGAGCAAGAAGAAAAATCATATAATAAAATTAAGGATATTTATAAAAAATTACAAAAAGGTGAGAATTTTGAAAAATTAGCAAAGAAATTTTCAGATGATAGTATTTTAGAATTGGGATGGGTTAAAAGGAATTATTTATCTCAATTTTTAAGTCAGGATTTAATTTTAGAAATATTTTCAACACCAAAAGGCTCTTGGACAAGACCAATAAGAACACCCTTAGGTTATAATATATTTAAAATTGATGATAAATCTTCTGATTCAGTAAAAATTAGTCATATTCTTATTAAGGTTAAACCCTCAAAGGAAGATATTGAGAAAGCAAGAGAAAAGGTTTTAATAATTCTTGAAAATGCTAAGAAGAATTTTGAGGAAACTGCTAAGGAAAATTCTATTAGTCCAGTTGAGATAGGTTACGTTCCTGAGGATGCTATTCCCGATGAATTAAAACCATATTTTAAAGATGTAAAAGAAAATTCAATTATTGGACCAATATATAAAGATGGCTTTTATCTAATTTTAAGAGTTAAACAATTCATCCCTGAAAAAATTACAAGATATGAAGATGTTAGGGAACAAATAAAATTCATATTAATGAATAAAAGAATTGAAGAGAAAATATCTGAAATTTATGAAAAGAATAAGGATAAAGTCCTAATAAAAATATATAAATAAAAATGCCCCCGGGGGGAAGGGGCATCAGGAGGTGGAAGCAATTATTTTAACAATTATTTAAAATCAATTTTTAATTTTTGAGAAGGCGTATATTCTAAAATTTTATAATCATTTGAATTTATCTTAAAGAACCAATAATTTCCATCAGTATTAAAGCTGATATATAAAATTGAATCTTTTTGAGTTAAATTATATGGATAACTATTTTCATAAAGAAATATAAACATCTTATATGGTGAAAATATAGGGACTTCAAGAGAGCCTGTTTCAATAACATTATCATTCAAATAATAAGTATAAGTATTTTCAAAAAATTCCATTTTAACTTTTGAGCCATTTAGCAAATAACCATAATAAATTGTTTTATCTTTATTCTCATAATAATTTCCCAAAATTACATATTGTATTCTATTAAGCTTTGATTTGTAAATTTTTACCTCAACATTAGCTTGTAATTCATTCAAGTTTTTATAATAATTAGCGATATCTCCAACGAGAGAAAATAAAATCATTATCATTTCTTAACCTCCTTTTTTGATATAAACTTATGTGTCTTATTTTGAGTTTTTAGTATAAATACACCATCTTTCAATTCTAATCTCATCGGCTTTTCATATACACCTTTATAAATCACTTTACCTTCAATGTTGTATATTTCAAATGGACCTTTGTAGTTGTAAATGTAAAGATAATTTTTATCATAACTTACAAGTTCTTTTAATTCAACAGGTGTTGGAAATTCCGCCGCATCACACATCCAAACATTAGTATCACAACTAAAATCCCCTTCTACTATTACCATTTTTCCTGTATTATCAGGATTTAAAAAGTACTTAGCAACTATTAAATCTGAGCTTATTGGAGGCTCACTTGCACAACCGCCAGCGTTCCATATTGGAGATGAAAAGCCATTTGTTCTACTAAATCCATAAGGATTACCACAACCACATTGTGAAATTAAGGCATCCCATACTCCATCACCATTTATATCTGTTATGGTAGGAGCGCCACAATAAGAAGCTGATGTTGAAGCAACAAGTGAGCCATCCGATGCATTTATAATAAGTAATGAACCTCCTGAATTTACTGCTATACCAAGAGCATTTCCATTTAATATGGGACCAATGGCAATAGCAGAACCTGTTGAATAATTTGAACTCCATAAAACATTAAATGATGAGCCGTTGTATTTAAGAGCTAATAATTGGGAACTTGTTCTTACAATTAACTCATCTTTTCCATCATTATCTATATCATAAGCAGTTAAAACATTAGAATAAAAATCATAATCAAGTAAATTAGGAAAATTTGAAGGAAGTGTATAGGAAAACTTGAAAGCACCATCACTTGCTCTTCTTACATTAATTATATTTGGAGCGACAGGAAAAGCAATATCCCAATCTGGGTCATTATCAATTTTACCAATAACAGGAATTCCAACAGTATTACCTAAATTATAATTCCATATTTCAATATAATTATTAGAGCATCCATTTATGGCAACAGCACTATTATTAACTCCTCTATATATTTCAGGACAACCATCATTATTAACATCTGCAATAGTTAAACCTGATGAGCAAACATTATCACCTGAGCAATCTTGTCTTTGATATATAACTGAACCTCCTCCACCGCTTAAACTAATAGCAGTGAAATATCTTTTAGGACTTCCCAAAAAACCTTCTTTATAATCTACGCTAAATAATCTTCTTCCGCTATTTGTTATAGCACCTGCCATAAAAGCATCTACATTAGCATCAGTATTACTAGCAGAGTTATTCCAATATAATTGCCACAAGTAAGAGCTTGAATTTGCAGGATAAACTCTTAATCTAATACCAATACTTATAAATGGACATGTATAATTTCCAGCTCCAAGAACCTCATTAATACCATCTCCATTTACATCCATAACAACATTTACAACATTATTACCACCAGCACCAAAACAATCTGAGCTTGTTCTATCATTCCATATTCTATCTGTAATGGCAGGATTATTACATTTCCAAGCAGATTTACCAGTCTTCTTAAAATCATGTCTTCCTTGGAACCAATCTGGACTTTCTGGTCCATATAAACTCATTTGAGATAAAAGGGAAATTAGCATAGTGCGAAAATTTTATTCTATAAGAAAGTAAATTTTCAAGTCTTTAAAAATTATGTTTTTTATATTAAACTAATTACACTAAAAATTTTTTGTCTCAATGATTTAAAAAATTTCAAAAAAAGAAACAAGGGTTAATAAAAGCCCCCAGAAGGGGGCTAATTTTAATTTACGATAATTTTACCAACTTTATTTTCTATTATGTAAATATAAGCACCTTTTGGAAGCTTGCCAACTTTCAAAGCTCTCGTTCCTTTTGAAACTTGAATATCCTTAACTAATGCACCATTAGTGTTGTAAATTTGAATTCTTGTGTCTTTTTCAATCTCTTTATTAAAGACAATTCTTCCATTATCATATCTTAAAATTTTGGCATCCTTAGGTAATACAACCTCTTCATATCCCGTAGATTTCTTTTGAACTACAATTCCAAGAATCCAAGAGTAATTTAAACCATAATCAGTTAGCTGACCCCAAGCACCACCAGAAATAGCATCCGCTCTAATCCAGCAAGAATAATTTAAAATACAATTAGAAGCATTATCAAAACCAAATGGGAATGTCGCATTTATATTCCAACTTCTTCCTGCATAAAATGGAAGTATGGCTTGCTCTATTTTAATAGGAGTTGGAAGAGATATAAACCATAATTTTGCTCCGTTAGTTCCACTTGGAAGTGTTGTATCCTTTCCAATAATTTCAAGACTTAAACTTGGTTTTCCTGTTCCATCATCAAGCCAAAGACTTACTCTTGTATTTCCACCTGGACAAGAGCTTGGATTAAATGTTGAGCAATGATAAAAGAAAATTTTTGTAATATAATAGCTATCTGCTGAAACTACAAATGGCCAAATTGTAGCACTATCATATCTAACAGCTTCATGTGAATTTCCAAGATTTCCATTAGAGCCAATAGCATCATTTGCTGTTAAGGAATTTGGATAATTTAGGGTATCAGTTGCTTTGGCATTTAAACTAAGAGTGGTATTAAATGTATCATTACCTACAAAATCATCACTTAATCCATGCCATGCTTTTATATTATTAGTTCCAAGAGCATATTGAACATTTGTAAATTGAACAGAATCTGTTTGATTTGAATTTAGTGTGCCTGCGTAAGTTTGACTATAAGTATTAGCATTTACTTTAAGATATACTGTAAATCCACTTTGGGGATTTGTTCCAGTATTTGTAATTTTTACCCAAGCACTTCCAATAGGATTTATAGTGCTTCCAGATGGATAAAAGTAATAAACACCAGCATTTGGACTAACACCAACAATACCCAAATCATTATTAAGTGTATAATCACCTTCAACTACAACATTATCAACACCTGCACTCCATCCCCAATCTCCACCATCATCATAAACGAATTCAATTTGAATAGTGTCATTATTTCCTGTCATATATGAAGTAAAGTCAAAAGTAAAGGTTTTATTTAAGGAATCAGCAGTTCCAGGAAGATTTAGAATTCTAACACTATTCCAAGGACCCCCACCAGATTTATATCTTAAATTTACATAAAATGTTTCAACAGGAGTAGGTGTATAAGCGTCAAAATCATAATCAAATCTCAATCTATAAGCACTAGCACCTGGTGGAACATATATAAGGGGTGTTCTTAAAACTTCATAAGCAGTAGTATTTGAAGAGCCAGCACCATCATCATCATAACATACGAATTTTGAAGTAAATGAAACACTACCACTACAAGTGCCAGAAGGGTAGCTTTGCCAGGTATTTCCATCACCGTCACCATCTATTGCAGTCCATCCAGCGGGAAGAGCAGGTGGTGTTACACCTTCAAAGTTTTCTTGGAATATAGGTAGCCAGGTTTGGATAGATGGATTTGTAGGAGATACACTCTTTGGACCTTCTACTGCCCTTTTTTGAATATGAACAGGGCTTTCCTTTGATGTTGATATTTGAACGGACAGCACAATCAGCTCAATCATGTTCAACCTCCTTTTAGTTTTTGTATTAATTCTGGAATTATTGTATTTACATCTCCGACCAAACCATAATCTGCAATTTTAAAAATAGGTGCTTCACTATCTTTATTTATTGCTATTATATATTTTGATGTTCTCATTCCTGCTAAATGCTGAATAGCACCAGAAATGCCAATTGCGAAATATATTAAAGGTGAAACGGTTTTGCCTGTTTGACCTACTTGATGCGAATGATCTATCCATCCAGCATCTACAACTGCTTGACTTGCTCCAAGTGCTACTTTTAAATTTGTCTTTTCTTTTAAAACATCAATTAATTCTCTTAATAATTTATGATAATTTTCAGCACTCCCAAGTCCTCTACCACCTGAAACTACAATATCTGCTTCTGTTACATCAACTTCTTTTGTCTCTTTCGGTTTTATTTCAATAATTTCAATAGAAGAGCTTTTAGAAGGCTTTAATTTTATAACTTCACCTTCAGTTTCAAGCTCCTTAGGAATTTTAAAGGCTTTTGGTTTTATTCCTAAAATTTTAAAGCCTGGATAATCTACTTTAAATTGGGCATAAACTTTATTTGAATAAATTGATTTTATAAAATAATCATTCTCATAAGCTTCAATATCTTCAATCATTAAAGCATTACACAATCCCGCTAAATAACTCATTATTTCTTTTGCTTTGTTCGTTGAAACAAAGAATATATATTCAATTTTTTCATTTTCAATAATTTTAAAAATTTCCTCAGCAACTACATCTGGAAATTCATTTTCAGTTTCAAGAACATATAATTTTTTAACATATTTTTTAGCTTTATCTAAATTAGCTACAAATCCGTAAATTTCATTTGAAAAAATTTTAGCAAATTCAACAGCTGATAAACTCAAATCCCTAATTTCATTATTTATCGTCTCAAAATAAACAAGAGCCTTCATAGGACTTTAATCTCCTCCTTTAAAACTTTTATAAGCTCATCCACACTACTTAAAAATTTAACACCTGCTCTTTGCGGTGGAAGTCTTAAAGAACCTCTTATAACATAATTATCAATTTCAATTCCAAATTCATTTATATCAATAACATTTAATGGTTTTTTCTTTGCCATCATAATACCTTTTATATTAGCAAGTCTTATTTCATAAGGTGCCTTATCGTGCGTTAAAACAATTGGCATTTTTGATTTTAATTTTTCCTTTCCAATATCACTTTCCCTTTCAATAATCACATATTCATTTTCTACTTGTGCTGTAATGATATTTGAAATGTAATTTAATTTTAAAAAGCCTGCCACAAATCCACCAATTGAAGAAAAATTAGTATCAATATCAACTTTTGGAAAAAAAATTATATCAAAAGGACCAAATTTTTCTATGAATTTTATATAAATTTTTGAAATTGACATTGGAGAAAACTTATCGTAATTTTCATATTTTATTAGATAAGCATTATCAAATCCGAGTGCTAATGCATTTCTTAATAGCTCAGAGGAATTTTCAGGACCAATTGTTAAAACATTAAGCTCAATAGCATTATTATTGTCTTTCATCCTTAAAGAAGTTTCCATAGCGTATTCTCCATAAGGGTCAATTACATAATTTAAGTTTTCCTTGTCTATATCAGAATTGTCTGAATTTAATTTAATTTCAGCATAAGTATCAGGAACTCTTTTAAAAACATTTAATATCCGCATATTAGAAAATTTTAAAGGATGGATTAAAACTCTAATTGCATTGTCTAGTAATTCTAAAATATAGATTATTTCTTATTTTTCCCACCCACCCTAAAATCAAGCCTTCGGCTTAAAACTTCGCCCCCTAAATAAACCCCCGATAAAATCTATAATTTCCTAAATTTTCATAAGTTATTGGTAATTAAGAACTTAACACTATTTATTGGACAAAGCAAACTCTAATTGCCTTGTCCAAATTTATTTATCTTGCCCACCTACCCCCAAAATAAAAGTTTTTTTGAACTTTAAAATTTTATTCTATTTATGCTTGAAATTGAAGATATTATAAAATATGCTTTATTAGAAGATAGTTTTTATGGAGATTTAACAACGGAAATTTTAAATATAAACGGTAATGGTGAATTTTTACTAATATCAAAGGAAAATTTTGTGCTTTGTGGTATTGATATATTTGAAAAGGTTTTTAAATTTTTAAATGATTCAATTTCAGTTGAAAAAATTTATAAAGATGGAGATTTTATAAATGAAAAGCAAGTTATAGCAGTTGTTAAAGGCAGTATTAGAGATATTTTAAGAGGTGAAAGAGTTGCTTTAAATTTTATTCAAAAACTTTCAGGAATAGCAACAACAACTTATTATTTTGTAAAAGAAATAGAAGGAACTAATTGTAAAATTCTTGATACAAGAAAAACAACCCCATTATATAGAAAGCTTGAAAAGTACGCAGTTAGAGTTGGTGGAGGAAATAATCATAGGTTTAGTTTATTTGATGGAATTCTTATTAAGGATAATCACATAAAAGCTTTTGGCTCAATAGAAAAGCTATTAGATATTGCTATTAAGAATAAACCATTTGGTAAGGAGATTGAAATTGAAGTCTCAAATTTAGATGAATTGAAAATTGTTTTAAACTATCCAATTGATATTGTTTTACTTGATAATTTTAAAATTGAGGGTATTAAAGAGGCAGTAAAAATAATAAATGGGAAATGTAAAGTTGAGGTTTCAGGTGGTATAAAATTGGAAAGTGTTAAAGAAATTGCCAAATTAGGTGTGGATTATATATCAGTTGGAGCATTAACGCATTCTTCAAGATGGGTTGATATTTCATTAGAATTGAAGTACTTTGTCCAATAATTCCTCTTCTACTCTAACCTTCCTTTAAACTTATCAATATGTTCATAACTTTAAGGTTTAAAATTCTTCCCAAAAACAATAAAGACAAGCAAACAATTTTAAACCTAATGAGAGCATATAGCTCTTGTCATAGATTTGCTTATAAAAGACTTTTAGAAAATTATAAAGAAAATGAAATTTATAAATTAGCAAGAGAAAAGTTTAAAGACTTGCCAAAGAGTTGTTAAAGAGCAAAAAGAAAAAAGTTGTTTTTAGAGGTAAAAGACTATTTACTCAACTTTGTATCCATCATTTACAAGGTTGGAGATTAGAAGAGGTTAAAAGAGAATGGAGAGAAAAAAGAAAGGGAAACTTATTAAGCATAGGGCATAATAAATATGGAAATCCAATTTAAAGAGGATAAAATGCTTTTAAGAATAACCTCATATGAAAGAAGAAAACCTATCTATGCTGAAATAAAAAGAAAAGTAAAAAGCAAAAAAGATAAATGGACAAATTTCATATGTCCGTTATTAGAAAACCAAAAATTCCCATACACTATTAGATTAAAACTAAAAAATAACAAAATATATGGCTATGTATCATTTGAAATACAAGAGCCAAAAATTAAAATCACAAAAGAAAATGGAGTTATAGGAATAGACATAAATGCCAAACCATTTCACTTGGCAATAGCAGAAATAAACAAAGATGGGAATTTAATTAGTTATAAAAGAATAAAACTTGGACATTTAAACAACTTTTCAAAAAATAGAAAGGAATATGAAGAATGGTTAATTACCAAAAGGAAAAAGGGGAGATGGAAAAAAGAAATTAAGAAAAGTTTTGTGGAGATTTTCATATGAAAGGATTTTAAACAAGATAGAGAGGTTATGTCTATTAAATGGGATAGAAATAATAAAAGTTAATCCTTCTTACACATCTATATATGGCAAATTAAAGTATTCACCACAACTAAACATAGATAAAGACATAGCGGGTGCTTATGTAATAGCAAGAAGAGGATTGGGATTAAAAGAAAAAGTTCCAAAAAATTATCAAAAGCTATTAAAAGACAGGAGATTTTTAAGCTATTTAGAAGAATTAGAAGAGAAATTAAAGAAAGAAACTAACAAATACAAACAAAATCCAATAAAAGTAGAAATAAACAGAATAAAAAAAGACTTAAAATTGATAAAAAGCCTTCAAAGTGAGCCAGAGGGATTACTGGGAGCCTATGGAAGGAATCTCAGTAATCAAAAAAACCTCTGGCAAGCTTTGGAGGTAGCCCTAACAACACTTCTCCCTGAGAAGCGATGCTTCTCTCCCTTAAAAGCAATACTAATTGAAGGGAAGTGGGAGAGGGTTGTTAGTAGGTCAGGTCTCTTGTGCTTTGGGAGGCCGAAATAATTATTGGACAAAGCAGAATTGAAGTGATAATTTATCATTTTTTAAATGATAAATAGCATTTTCAATATCTTTTGTTAAATTTCTATCTTCATCTATTATTTTTATTGGATGGCTTTTGTGATTTCTTAATTCTTCATAAATTTCCCTTAATTCTTTTGGAAGATTTTTATAATTTTCTGTTAAATACAACGCTTGAAGTGAAGCAATTAGCTCATAAGCAAAAATATAATAACATTTTTTTACATTTTCAAAAAGATATAAACTTGAATTTGAGCTAAATGAAACAACATCTTCCTGAAATTCGCTTGTAGTTATATTATCAATTGAATAAGGATAAAAATTCATATTATTTAATAAGCTTGCTTGACTTACTTGGAACATCATAAGACCACTATTTAAACCTGGTTCTTTTGTTAAAAAGTTATATTCTTTTAATAATTGAAATGTTCTCCTTTCTGAAATATGACACATTTTAATTAAATTCATATTTAAAAAATCTGAAAGAAAGGCAATTTCTTGACCTTGAAATAAACCAGATGAAATAACTTCATCATCAATAATTACAGGATTATCTGAAACACTATTTAATTCTTCATTCGTTTTTTGCTCAATAAATTTTAAATTATCATATATTGCACCATATATTTGAGGAAAAGTTCTAAATGAATAAGGGTCTTGAATTCTATTGCCTTCAAGATTTTCAGCATATTTATTTAAAATTCTTAAAATTTCAGAAAAACCTTCACTTTTATTCAATTTTGATAGCTTTAAATTATAATGTTTTTTATTAGCATTAAAAGCATAAGCGGAAAGAAGAAAAATTGTAATAGACTGCTTAAAAATTCTAATAAATTCATTTAAGCTTATTGATAAAAGTGCTTTACTAAATTCAAGTCCATTTATTAGTGAAAGCCCCTCTTTTTCCTTTAAATTTAAAGGCTCTATATTTAAAATTTTGTGAGCAATAAGTGAAGGATAAAATGATTTGTCTAAATATACATAACCCTCACCAATAAGTGTTAGTGCTATATGAGATAAAGGAATTAAATCTCCACTTGCTCCAACAGAGCCATATTTTGGAATTACAGGATAAACTTGATTATTCAAAAAAAATAATAATCTATCTATGACTTCATATCTAATGCCACTATATCCAAGACTTAAATTATATAACTTTAAAAATAAAATTGCCCTTGAAATTTCTCTTTCTAATTCTTCTCCAACACCAACCGCATGAGATTTTATCAAATTTAATTGTAGTTTTTCAGTTTCATTAACAATTTTATAAGCTAATTTTCCAAAACCTGTATTAACACCATATATAATTTCATTGTTTTTTATCTTTTCTTCAAGGACTGCCCTTGTATGTAAAATTCTTTGTTTTAATTTTTCAGATATTGAAATTTCTTCATTTGAATTGGCAACCCTATAAACCAAATTATGGTCAATTTTCTCATCTAATAAAATCATTTGGAATATCTAAATTTAAGAACATATTCCGGATCTTTAAGAGATTCAAGAGCAAGCATTGTTGCTTTTAATAAATTAACTGGATTTGTTGATTTTCCAAGAACTTTTGTTAAAACATTCTTATAACCTGCCATTTCAAGAACTGCTCTAACAGGTTGGCTTGCTATAATTCCTGTTCCTGGTGCTGCTGGTTTCATAATTAGTTTTATAGCACCGAATTTAATATAAATAGGATGAGGAAGTGTTCCATTTTTTATCACCACATCTTTCAAATTTTTTCTTGCTCTTCTTACCGCTTTGGCATAAGCTTCTGGCGTTTCAGCAGCTCTTCCATGACCTATTCCCACTTTTCCCTGACCATCACCCACAACAACCCAAACATGCATTCTAAATGTTCTTCCACCAGCCCTCATTTTTGCTGTTCTTTTTATAACTACAACAGTTTCTCTTAAACTTTCCATTTTTTTATCCTCCTATTTTTGAAAATTTTAAAGTATCAAGGATCCAATAAATTATTGTTCTAACACCGAAACCTGTTGCTCCAATTTCATTATTATAAGCCACACCAGCAATGTCAATATGAGCCCATTTATTAGGTTCTTCTACGAACTCTCTTAAAAATAATGCTGCAAAAATTGCTCCACCCCACCTATCCCCCGTATTTTTTATATCCGCAACTTTGCTTTTTAGATTTTGAGCAATTTTTTCATCTAAGGGCATTAACCAATAATTTTCCTCTGCTAAACTTCCATAATACTCAATTTTCTTATACAAATCAGAATTTGGTGTAAAAACACCTGCCCTATATTCTCCAAGAGCAACAACAATAGCTCCTGTTAATGTTGCGAAGTCTATAATATAATCCAAATGTTTATAATGTTTTGAAACATAAGATAAGACATCCGCAAGTGTTAACCTACCTTCTGCATCAGTATTAAGAATTTCAATCGTTTTACCATTATATGCTTTTACAACATCACCTGGTTTCATAGCTTTACCCGAAGGCATATTCTCACATGTAGCAAAAAATCCATGAATTTCAATATTTTTTAGTTTTAATTTTCCAATTATATCAAACAATCCAAGAACAACTCCTGCACCTGCCATGTCAATTTTCATATCTAACATTCCTTCATAAGTTTTTATATTCAATCCACCACTATCAAATGTTAAAGCTTTTCCAACAATAGCGATTTTTAATTTTGGATTACCATTTTTATATCCTATATGAACAAAATACGGCTCTTTATCAGAACCACTTGCAACTGCCAAAAATGCATTAAAACCCATTCTTTCAAGCTCTTTTTTATCAAAAACCTCAATTTCAAAATTATAATTTTTGGCAATTTTTTCTGCTTCCATCTTTAATGTCTCTGGATATATTTTATTTGGTGGCTCATTAACAAGGTCCCTTGTATAATTAACACCTTCTGAAATAATTTTTGCTAAATTATTATCTTCATTTTTTGAAATTATAAAATAATCAACATTAAAATCGTTAGCTTTTGACTTATATTTATCAAACGAATAATGTTGGTAGTAAAGTTCTTCAATTGCGAATAATATATTTTCATCACTTTTAAAATTTAAGACAACCTTTTTAAACTTAAAGTCTTTAACAATTTTTGAAACTTTTCTTATATAATCACGAACATTTGTCCATTTTATAAGAAATGTTTTTGGCTCAACAAATAAGAAATCATTTTCAATATCAGCAGGCTCAAATATAGCATTATATTCAATATCTCCCTTTTCTTTTAAAATTTTTATATTAATCATAGTGAAAAGTTTAAAGTTCAAAATAAAATGCCTTGTCTAGTAATTCTAAAATTTAGATTATTTCTTATTTTTCCCATCCACCCTATAAATAAGCCTTCCGTTTAAAAATACCCATTTTTATGCCTTGAAAATGAAGAATTCCATTACATTTGATTGTGTTAAACTATAATTAACAATCAACAACTCCTCACCTTCCCTCAAAGAGTCTCTACCATAATTTGTCATTCCATATTTTGTTTTCCATTCAAAGATATAAAAGTTATTCTTGTAAAGGGATTTTATATA
>Ga0079996_113351_pt2 | contig 28822 bp, 29 predicted proteins | sample PerSpoAPS_AMetaG_FD_69199 | JGI IMG/M metagenome (GOLD analysis project Ga0079996, IMG submission 69199) | Thermal spring microbial communities from Yellowstone National Park, Wyoming, USA - Perpetual Spouter A (PS_A) MetaG (SPADES assembly)... | ecosystem: Environmental > Aquatic > Thermal... | reverse complement strand
ATATAACACTAAACAACACGAAAAGATTTTCGTGTGTTTTCGTGTGGATTAAAAACTTTTGTGTTGTTTAGTGTAAATTAAAATTTTCGTGTATAATTTTTATATCGTGTATAATTTTTATATAAAAGGGTCGAAATTAATTAACAAAATAAAAAATGGATCAATTATTTAAGGGAGGGTTAATACTAATCGCTCTTTTGATGGGCTATATGATTTTTGAGTCTTTTGTTTATTTAGTTTCTGCTCAAACTACTGGAAATGTTACTGTTACAGCTTCAGTACCAACCAGTGTTACTTGTGCTTTTTCGACAACCACAACTGCTTTTGGCACTATCGATCCCAGCGCTGTCTATACTTCTTCTCCTAATGTAACTACAACTGTTTCTTGTAATCCTGCGGCTGGATGCCAAGTTAAAGTAAAAGATCAAGGAAATGGAACATATGGGGGTTTATATAATTCAACTGCAAATTATTTAATACCTTCTCCTGCTGCTGGTTTTCCTGACACAGCTACTTTGGTTGCTGGAACAGAAGGTTATGGAATTCAAGCAGCAACAACAACTGCTGGTTCTGGAGGAACTTTAAGTTTAAATCCAATTTATAATCAAACAGGCACTACTGTTGGTAAATTATCAACAACATCAGTAATTCTGGCTTCATCATCCCAGCCTGTTGCCAATAGAGAAATTGTTGTCACTCATAAAGCAGCTGTTTCTGGTTTAACTCCTGCAGGTTCATATCAGGATATAATAACTTATGATTGTGTTTCTAATTAGAGAGACACGAAACAACACGAAAAATGAATAATATAACGCTAAACAACACGAAAATAGAGATAGTAGACGAAACAACACGAACATAATACCACAAGAAAAAACGCGAAAAATTATAATGAAACGAAACAATACGAAAAGTAATAATAAGAAAAAACACGAAAATAAATATACCACACGAAACAACACGAAAGTTTTTAGTGTGTTTTCGTGTGTATTAAAAATTTTAGTGTTGTTTAGTGTACTGTTAGCTTTTAATTTTTCTTATGCTGTAACGATTGCTCCTGCTAAAATTGAGTTTAATGTTAATCCTGGCGAGGAAATTAAATTTTCTATTTATACAAGAAATGATGGAGAAGCAGATACTTATCTTTATTCTCTAGTCAAAGGTTTTACTGAAGATGAGGCCGGAACAAAAATTTGGGTTGAAGATGCTCCAGAAATAGAATGGGTTAAAATTCCTGCAAAAGTTTCTGCGCCACCTGGAGAAATGATAGAAGTTCCCGTAGTTATTAATGTTCCTCAAGATGCTCCTCCAGGAGGACATTTTTTAGCCATTGGCTTTGGAACTGCACCAGCAAAGCAAAAAGGAAGTAGGATATCTATTGGCGTTAATGTTTTAAGTTTGGTTTATATTAATGTTTCTGGGAATAGGATTGATAAAATTTCTGTTTCAGAATTTAATGCCAAAAAAGTTTATTTTGGTTTCCCTGTTAAATTTGCTTATAAAATCAAAAATGAAGGAAATACTTATGTAAGGCCTACAGGAGATATAGAAATTAGCAATGTTTTTGGAAGGCTTGTAGCTAATTTAAAAGTTAATGAAAGAGAGCTTCAAATTTTGCCTGGTAAGGAGAAAGTTTTAGAGAATGAGTGGATAAATAATTTTGCTTTTGGACCTTATAAGGCTAAATTTAATATCTATTATGGCTTAAATCAGAGTAAAAATCTTGTTTTTGATTATTGGTTCTTTATGTTTCCTATCAAGGCAGTTATAATTGTTTTACTTTTGATAATCTTTGTCTTCTTTATTTTGCCAAGATTGATAAGGAAGTATAATGAATATATTATTAGAAAAGCTCTTCAGAATAAGCAATAAACACGAATTGCGACGAATTTATTTACGAATGGCAACGAATCTAAAATATTAAAAACACGAATTGCGATGAATGACATACGAATAGTAATGAATAATTCGTCGCCATTAGTTATTTAATTAGTTGTCATTCGTGTATTTTATGATATTCGTTGCCATTAGTGTAAACTTATAATAAAATAAATGTATGGAGAAAATTTTAAAAATATCTTTACTCATTTTAATCCTCACCTTCTCCTTTTTTATTTTTCAAAAAATTAAAAGTGCTTCTGTTACAGTTACTGCTATAGTCCCTGGAGTTTGCGGTAATGGGATTAAGGAAATAGGAGAACAATGTGATGGTAGTGACTTTGGAGGACTTACTTGTTTTAATTTTGGCTATTCAGGAGGAAGTTTAAGTTGTAATGTAGATTGTACTTTAAATTTTAGTGGATGTACTTATGCTCCACCAAGCGGTGGAGGCGGTGGTGGAGGTGGCTTTGTTCCTCAATATGGAAAAATAATTATTTCTGGTTATGCTCAGCCTAAAAGTAATGTCACTTTAATGTCAGATGGGACAATAAGAGCAACAACAATAGCTGGCGATGATGCAAAATTTTCTTTTACTTTAGACAATTTATCTCCAGGAAATTATTTATTTACTTTATATTCAGAAGATAAAGATGGAAGAAGAAGTAGTTTATATACTTTTCCTGTAAAATTAGAAGCAGGACAGACAATAACAGCAGGCAATATCCTGCTTTCACCAACAATTGATGTTGATAAATTAGAAGTTAAAAGAGGAGATTTTATTTCAATTTTTGGTTATTCTCCACCATTTGCAGATGTAATCATTAACGTAAGCTCTGAAGATGAACTTTTTTTAAGAACCAATGCCAACAAAGACGGTTTTTATTTATATCAATTAGGAACAGACATTTTAGAGAAAGGAGATCACTTTACAAAATCAAAATCAATTTTAGCTAATCAATTAGTAAGTAATTATTCAAGAGTTGTAAGTTTTAAGGTTAGTGATAGAACAATTCCCAAGGAAGCTAAAAAAGTTTGTGGTAAAGCTGATTTAAACTGTGATGGTAGAGTTAATTTAATTGATTTTTCAATTGCTGCTTATTGGTATAAAAGAAAATTAAGCCCAGCTTTTGCTCTTATTGAAAAAGAGAGATTAAATGGAGATGGTAAAGTCGATTTAATTGATTTTAGTATAATGGCATATTACTGGACCGGATAATGACACGAAACAACACGAAAAAATGATTATGGACACGAAAAAATACGAAATATAATGACACGAAACAACGCGAAAATGGATAATAAACACAAAACAACACGAAAGTTTTTTGTGTGTTTTCGTGTGATTGATTTTTTGTGTATTTTAGTGTATTAATATAAAATTAAAATGACAACGAAAAAACACGAAAATGAGAATAGATTGGACACGAAACAACACAAAATATTTTTTCGTGTATTTTAGTGTATTTGAATTTCTTTCATGTATTTTCGTGTAATTTTAGCAATCATGAACGCGAAACAACACGAAAAAACGATTATGGACACAAAACAACACAAAAATGATACGACATTAAACAACACGAAAAAATTCGTGTGTTTTCGTGTGGATGGTGGATTAGAAAATTTCGTGTGGTTTAGTGTGAATTAATATAAAATTAAAACGAAAAAACACGAAAAATGTATAATATAACACGAAACAACACAAAAAATAAAAAGCTATTATATAAAGAGATAAGTTACATAATACAAGGATGTTGTTTTGAAATAAGAAAAGAATATGGGCCGGGGCACAAAGAGACAATATATGCTAACCTTCTTAAGGAATATTTAGAACTAAAAGGATTAAAAGTAGAAAAAGAAAAACCAATTAAAATTTATTCTACAAAAACAAGCAGGGTTGTTGGAATTTATCGTCCAGATCTTGTGGTTAATAATTCTATTCTGATAGAAGTCAAAGCAAGTAAATTAACTACTAAACGTGATGAAAGACAATTGTATTATTATCTAAAAAACAGTGTTTATGAGTTAGGTTATTTAATAAATTTCGGCTTTCCAAAACGAGTTTTTATTAAAAGAATAATTTATACTAATGATAAAAAGAAATTTTTAAAAGAAGAAGAAACACAGAAATGTTTAACATAATACAAAAAAATACGAAAGTAGAACACGAAAAAACACGAAATTGGAAAGTGAATCGACACGAAAATAAACGAAAGATTTTCGTGTTGTTTAGTGTCGTTGTTATATTATTTTTCGTGTTGTTTAGTGTAGATATTTCTAATGCAGCTATAATAGAGCCAAGAATAGAAGCAAAAGAAATCAAAAAGAACGAATTTATCGTTGTTCCTATTTATCTGGATACTCAATTTGAAGAAATTAATGCTGTTGAAGTTTATGTTAATTTTTCTAACAATTTAGTTTTTAGGGATTATCTGGATGGAAATAGTATTATCACCCATTGGATCGAAAAACCTCATTTCCAATCTTCGGATGTGCGACGTCCGCAGATTGAGTTCTCGGGGATAATTGCGGGTGGGATTAGTGGAAGTAACTTAAATTTGATTGAGCTTGTTTTTGAGGCAAAAGAAACTGGAATAGCAAAAATAGAAATCGATAAAAAATCAAAAGTTTTGCTTAATGATGGTTTAGGGACAAAAACAAAATTAATTGCTTTATCTCAAAGTTTTAAAGTTTTAGATGTCCAAGGCTTGTCCCGAAGTGAGCTTGCTCTACTTCGGGAAAAATTAAAAATTAGAGACAGCTTTCCGCCAGAACCATTTAAAATTTATCTTGCCAAAAATAAAGAAATTTTTAATGGTAAATATTACATAACTTTTGAAGCTAAAGATAAACAATCAGGGATCGCTTATTATGAAATTAGTGAAAAACCAATTAATTTTATTTTTTTAGCAAAACCAGATATTGAAAATTTATCTTTTAAAAAAGCAGAAAGTCCTTATGTTTTAGAAGATCAAAGTTTAAGAAGTTATGTTGTTGTCAAAGCAGTTGATAAAGCAGGAAATGAAAGAGTAGAGATTCTTCCTCCGCAAAGATTTTTACTTTATGAAGAAATTTTAATGTTTGCTGTTTATTTGATGATCTTAATGGGATTCATAATTTTTATAATAAAATATAGATATAGTAGACACTAAACAATACAAACATTATATGAGACATGAAACAACACAAAAAATGATTATAAACACTAAACAACACGAAAATATACATTAGACACAGAACAACGCGAAAAATGTATAATATCACACAAAACAACACGAAAAACATAATAACACTAAACAACACGAAAGTTTTTCGTATATTTTCGTATCGGTTCACTTTCCCTTTTCGTGCTTTTTCGTGTTCCACCTTCGTGTTTTTTAGTGTTCTTTTTTTGTGTTTTTTCGCTTTTCTACCTATATTTACAACCTTTGCTGCTGATCTTTATATTTTACCTTCAAGTAAAGATTTGAATGTTGGTGATACTTTAAATGTTGCTGTTTATGTTGATTCTATCGATCAAGCAATGAATGCTGTTTCTTTTAAAATTTCTTACCCTGAAGATCTTTTAAAATTTGTTTCTTTATCTAAAACTGGTACGATTATAAATTTATGGGTACAAGAACCAAAAGGAGGAAATGGAGAAGTTTTTGCTGAAGGAATTGTTTTAAATCCAGGTTTTACTGGAAGCAGAGGAAAAATTTTAAATATCACTTTTAAAGCTATAAAATCTGGTAATGCTAATCTTAATTTTGTTTCAGGAGCTGTCTTAGCAAACGATGGCTTAGGAACAAATATTTTAAAGAATATGAGAGGTGCTTTTTATGTAATTAAAGAAAAAATAGTTGAAGAAGAAATTACAGAACAACCAATAATTGCTTATTTACCTGCACCTAAAATTTTCTCTCCAACCCATCCTAATCAAACAAAATGGTACAATAACAATAATCCAATTTTTGAATGGAAAGTACCAGAAGGGGTAACTGAAGTAAGGCTTTTATATGGTAAAGATCCTAATGCTATACCAACAGTAAAATATTCACCTCCAATTACAAGAAAAGAACTTAAAAATATTTCAGATGGCACATGGTATTTTAGCGTTCAATTTGCGGGAGAATCTGGAGAAAGCAGTATTTCACGATATAAATTTAACATAGATACAAAACCTCCTGTTTTAGAAGAATTTACCTTGAATTTAATAAATACAAACTCTGTTAAGTTCAAGATCAAATCTAAAGATGAACTTTCTGGAATTGATAAGATAGATATTTATGTAAATGAGAATTTATTAGTAAGCACTTCTTCAGAAAATATTGAAGATATAGTAAAAAATCTCGATGCAGGGAAACATATTTTCAAGGTGAAAATTTATGATAAAGCTGGTAATGTTTTAGAAAAAGAAGAAGAAATTAATATACCGCAAGTAATTACTAAGACTGAAGTTATAATTCAAAAAGATTATACCCTTTACTTCATTCTTTTGTTTATTTTGATACTGCTTATGATTATAATTTTGATTATTTATCTTACCAAGCATAGAGTAGAAATAATTCATAAGGAAATTAGAAAAGAAAAAATAGAAAATATTAAGGCTGATTTAAAAAAACATCTTAAAGAAACATTACAAGACTTAAGGCATGATATTAGTTTGTTAGATGAGGATCCAAAATTAAACCAAAGAGAAAAAGAACTTTATCAAGAAGCAAAAAACATTTTAGAAGAAGCTGAAAAGAAAATCGAAGAAAAATTAAAAGAATTAGAATAAAAATTTTAAATTTTTAATTATGCTATAATTAATTTATGGGAGAAATTTTGAAGGAAAGAGCGGATGAATTTGTGAAATTGGCTGAATATGCTTATAAGAGAAAAAGATATGATTTAGCTATGTTTAATTTAGAACAAGCTCTTCAGCTTTATTTAAAATATAAGATTTGGCAAAAGTTAGGAGATTTTGAAAAAACATATAGTATTAATAAATTATTAAAAGATTTTGGAAGAGTTTATAAAAAATCAAAAGCAATAAATAAATTCATAAAAGAAAACAAGAAACTGATAAACGATTTAGAAGTTGCTTATATTGAAAGCAGGTATTTACCTGCGCAGTTTTTTTAAAGAAGATGTAGATAAAACTTTTGAATTTTTGAATAAATTAAAAAAATTAATTAATTTACAAAAATGAGATATATCGATCTTTTAATAGAAAGACAAAAAGTTAGAGAAAGATATATTAAAAATATTAATAAATATCTTCAGCTAATTAAAAAGAGAGCAAAGAAAATTTTAGGTAATGACACAAAAGTTTATCTATTTGGATCATTTTTAAAAGGGAATTTCGGTCCAAATAGCGATATTGATGTTTTAGTTGTTTCTCCCAAAGCACCGATTGAAGCAGGAAAAAAATCAGAAATTTTGGTATACTTAAAGAGAGGCTTTTCAGCTTACCATCCTTTTGAAATTCACTTAGCTACCCCAGAAATTTTCGAAAATTGGTATAAAAAATTTATTAAAAAAGATATTAAAGAAATTTAAATTACGCTGACGAGACAGACTGAACGCAGAAATAGCAGAAGAACATTAGAACACAGACTATGCTGACTCTACGCAGACTGTATAGAAATATTATTTTATGCAGATTCATTAAAAATTGGCAAAGTCAGCGTATTATTCTGCCTAGTCTGTGTTCAGTCGGCAAAGTCAGCGTAAAGTCCGCAAAGTTTGCGTTTAAAAGATGCTTAACCCAGAATTAAAATTAAATCCAAAAATTTTTGAGAGTGAGGTTGAACAAAAGCCAATAAGAGATGGTTATGGTGAAGCTTTGATGGAGCTTGGAGAGAAAAATCCTAATATTGTTGTTTTGACTGCTGATTTGGCTGAATCCACAAGAGTTCATAAGTTTGCTGAAAAATGGCCTGAAAGATTTATTGAATGTGGTGTTGCTGAGCAAAATATGGCTGGAATTGCTGCAGGACTTGCTGTTTCTGGTAAAATTCCATTTATTTCTTCTTTTGCTACTTTTTCTCCAGGGAAAAATTGGGAAACAATAAGAACAACGATTGTTTATAATGAAGCTAATGTTAAAATTGCAGGACATCATGCTGGAATTGTTACTGGTCCTGATGGAGCCACGCATCAAGCAACAGAAGATATTGCTATTATGAGGTGTTTGCCAAATATAAAAATCATTTCTCCTTGTGATGCTATTGAAGCAAAAAAAGCAACCTTATATGCAGCAGAAATTTATGGCCCTGTTTATATAAGATTTGTAAGAGATAAAACACCAGTAATTACTACTGAAGAAACTCCATTTAGATTTGGGAAGATAGAATATTTTTGGATACCGCGGATCAATGCGGATACAACGCAGATGAACGCGGATGAAGTTATACCGCGGATCAATGCGGATACAACGCAGATGAACGCGGATGAAAACAATAAAACTTTATTATACAAGGATCTAACTTATAAAATAAGAAAATGTATTTTTGAAGTGGACAATAAGATAGGTAAGGGACATAAAGAATTAATTTATAAAAATGCATTAGCAGAAGAATTATCGAAAGCAAAGATAGAATATAAAAGAGAGCCAAGTATAGAAATAAAATATGATAACAAACTAGTCGGTATATATAGGCCGGATTTCTTAATAGAAGATAAAGTAATTTTAGAGATAAAAGCTAAAAGAAGTATAACGAACGAAGATGAATATCAAGCCTTTTCTTATTTAAGAGCAACAAAATATAAACTTCTTCTCTTAGTTAATTTTGGCTTCGAAAAACTAGAAATAAAAAGAATTATAAACGAAAAGAACAATAATCCGCGTCAATCCGCGTTGAATCGGCGTTCATCCGTGGTGGCGATTTTTGCCACAGGACACTTGGTTTATCAAGCCTTACTTGCAGCCAAAGAATTAGAAGAGGAAGGAATAGAAACTTATGTTTTAAACGTTCATACAATTAAACCTTTAGATGTTGAAACAATTTTTGAGGTGGCAGGTAAAGTTAAAGGGATTGTAACTGTTGAAGATCATCAAGTTGCTGGAGGAATGGGAAGTGCTATTAGTGAAGTCTTAGTTAACGCAGACTATGCAGACTTAACGCAGACTATGCAGAATAATATTTCTGATAGTTCCGCATTTCTTTCTGCCAAGTCTGCGTCATATTCCGCCGAGTTTGCGTTCAAAGTGCCGCCCATAATTTTTATTGGTCTTCAAGATACTTTTGGAGAATCAGGAAGTATGCAAGATCTATTAAGAAAATATAAGATGGATAAAGAAGCAATTAAAGAAGCAGTAAAAAGATTAATTGAATTATAGACACGAATAGCAACGAATTTACGAACGAATAGCAACGAATTTAAACTATTAAAAACACGAATGGCAACGAATCTAAAACATCAGCAACACGAATGGCAACTAATTTGTTAACGAACAGCAACGAATTCAAAATATTAAAAACACGAATGGCAACAAATTTGAAAACGAATAGCAACAAAGATAAATATTTTTACCAATTCGCTTTACTTATTATCTAAAAACAAATGAAAGAGATAGTAGTTGAATTTGAAAAAATAGGTCATAATGGGGTAAGTATTGGAAGATATAATGGAAAAGTTGTTTTTGCTTATGGTGTTTTGCCAGGAGAAAAAGCGAAAATTAAAGTAACACAAGAAAAGAAAAATTTAATTAAAGGAGAACTTGTGGAAATTTTAGAAAAATCTAAATATAGAATCCAAGAATTGGAAGATCATTATCTTTCTTGTTCTCCTTGGCAAGTTTTTGCATATAATTATCAAATAGAATTAAAAAGAGAACTTTTAAAAGAAATATTTAGAAATTTTGCTGGGATAGATATCGAAATAAATGATTTTTTTGCTTCACCAAATATTTTTGGTTATCGAACAAAAATAGAATATTCTTTTTTAGAGGAAAATAATAGATATTTTTTTGCTTTTCATAAAAGAGAAAATTTTAGAGAAAAAATAAAATTGGAAAATGGATGCAAGTTGATTTCTGATAAAGCTAACGAAATTGCTTCTTTTATCTTAGAAAAGATTAATGAAAAAAGGATTAAAGATCTAAAAACTTTAATTATAAGAAAAAGCAGACGTTATGATGATATTTATATAGCTCTTTTGACCTCAAATAAAAACCAAAATTTTTCTTTCTCTAATCAAGAATTAACAGGCTTTTCATTTATCTATTCTAAAAAAGAATCTCCTGCAAGCACTTTTGATGAGATTATTTATGGGTGGGGAAGGGAATACTTAAGAGAAAAAATTTTGAATTTAGAAATAATATACCATTATACTTCGTTTTTCCAAAATAATATTGAACTTTTTGAAAAAGCTCTGGAAATAATGAGAGAAAATTCAGATGGGTTTAATAAAGTTGTCGATCTTTATGCAGGAGTAGGAGCAATAGGACTCTCTTTAAAAGATTATTCTAAACAAATCTGGAGTGTTGAAATAGATAAAACAGCTACTCAATATGCCAAAGTAAACGCAGAATTAAATGATATTAAAAATTTCAAGGCTTTAACTTTAGCTTCTGAAAAAATACCAAGAGATGTTTTAGAAAATACAGATTTACTTATTTTGGATCCACCACGTGCTGGGCTTCATAAAAAGTTGATTAAACTTATTTTAGAAACCAAACCCCGAAATATTTTTTATCTTTCTTGTAATCCTATTACTCAAGCTCGAGATTTTGTTTTCTTAAGGGAAGTTTATAGTATAAAGAAAATTTATGGCTTCGATTTTTATCCAAATACACCCCATTTAGAGTCTTTGCTTATTTTAGAAATTTTTTGATTATAATGAAATAAATAGGTCGAATTTAAATTTATTTCTAAAATGCCAAAGCAAGTGCAAAAAAGAAAAGGATATCAAGAAGAGTTTCTGGTCGAAAAATTAAAAAGATCAATTGAAAATGCTGCTAGAGATGCAGGTTTGCCAGAAAACAAAATTTTTCAAGTTGTTGAAGAAATAAGCTCTTATGTTTTGGAGAATATAAAGGATTTAGAATCTGTTGATACTCAATCATTGAGGACTTTGATTTTAAATAAATTGGATGAAATTTATCCTGAAGTTGCTAATTCTTGGAGAAAATATGATAAAGAAGTGAAAGGAAGAGAAGATTAAAAATGAACCCACACGTCTACAAGCACCGGCACTCAACTTGCTCCAGCGGCAAGTTGGTGCCTCGGCTCTCGGCTCGCCAACTTTGCCCCTGCCTAAAGGCAGATTGGCAAAGACCAAGCTTGGCGAGCCTCCGAGGCGTGCTCTACGGCGTGGGGTTTAATAAACTAATATCCATGTTAATCTTCTATAAGTTAATTTATGAACATCAAATAAAGGTATAAAATTTTGATTATTCTTTAGAAGAAAGTATTTTAGAAAAATATTCTCAATATAAAAGTTTTAAAAAATTTAACTAAAGGTTGTTGTTCTACCAGAAATTCTTAAGAAATAAAAAATATAGTTAAAATCGAAGATGGTTTTTGTATAATTTAAAATTAAAGGTTGATAATTAAAAAATTTAAAAAATATATTTAAATTATTAGAAGAAGCATGGGAAATAACAAAAAAATATAAATTTTTATGGATTTTTGGGATTTTTAGCACTCATTTACTTTCCTTCCCCTTAAGTAGTTTTAACGGAATAAAAAATACTCTTAAAACATCATGGATGCCACAGAACCTTAATCTGCTATCTTTTTCTAATTTAAATTTTTTAAATTTAGCTGATATTATCTTTCCATCTTTATCTACACCTAAGTTCAACCTAAGTATTCTTAATCCCCTTTTCTCGTTTATGGGTTTATTCCTTCTATTCTTATTATTCATTGTTTTTCTTTTAGTAATTTTATATATGATATCTGGAATAGGATTAATATGGGCAGTAAATAAAATAAGAAAAAGAGAATCAACAAATTTTAAAGAAACAGCGAAAAATTCCTTAAGATGTTTTTGGAGAATTTTATTTTTTAATTTATTTATCCTGTTATGTTTGTTAATTACAATTATTCCTTTCTTTTTGTTTATAAAAAACGATAATCCTATCGGTCTTGCAATTTATGGTTTAATATCTTTTCCTTTATATGTAGCATTTTTTATATATTTAGGAATTTTTGCAGCTATAGGCAGTAGAGAAATTGTAATCAATGATGTTTCTTTGTTAAAAGGAATTAAGGCAACAGATCAAATTATAAGATCTAATCTTAAACAAGTATTTAAATTTTTCGTTCTTTACATTGTGTTAGAAATTGCCTTTATTACATTTTTATAGTTTGTAGTAATTTTGTTATTATTTCCTGTTTTAGGACTAACGTTAATACAAAATCCTATTACCTATCTAATTACACCCCTTCTTATTTTGTTGGCTATAATTTTAGGAGTAATCTTAAAAGGAGCAGGAGCAACCTTTATGTCTTCTTGGATAACTTTAGTTTATTTAGATCATTTTAGAAAAGAAACAAATGAAATACAACCTCCAATAACAGACTCGCAAAGTTAAAATAATTTCTGCATATACAGCGCATTTTCAACTGCATAACCCTCAAAGTCATTATTGAAGTAAATAAATAAAGTTTTAGGTTTTAATTTTTTTAATTTTTCTGCAAATTCTTTTAATTCTTCTTCAGAGTATGTAGAAGCAAATAATTTAGGTTTTCCATGAAATCTTACATAGACAAAATCTGTCGTTTTAACAAAATCTGTAGGCCAACGAGGTGAATCAGAAATACAAAAAGCCACTTTTAATTTTTTTAATTTTTTATAAACCTCTTTATCTAACCACGATTTATGTCTAAATTCTATAGCCAGTTTTAAATTTTTAATAGAAGAACATTTTCTAAATTTATTTACAAAATTGTTTAGTAATTTTAAATCTTTTTTAAGAGAAGGAGGAAGTTGAATAAGAATAACTCCTAAATGCTTCCCTAAAATTTTGTAAGAGTCTAAAGTATCTCTTAAAATCTTAGTATCCTCTTTATTTAATTTCAGTTTCCTAAAATGAGTAAATAACCTATGAAGTTTTATAGAGAAAAGAAATAACGCAGACTTGGCGGAAGAGTACGCAGACCCTGCAGAAATTTTATTCTGCATAGTCGGCGTTAAGTCTGCATAGTCTGCGTTAATTTGAGTTAACCATTTTTCAAAAGTTTCTTTTTTAGTAAAATGATAAAAACTTGTATTTACTTCTACAGTATTAAAATATTGTGAATAAAATTTCAAAAAATCTTTTGAAGCTAAATCTTCAGGATAAAATTTACCTTTCCAGTGGTAATATTGCCAACCCGAAGTGCCTATGTATACTTTCATTAAATTATTATAAAAAATTAGTGCTTTTAATAGGCAGGCTTCAAAGCCTGCCTATTTTTTCATATTTTTATACTTTTCTACATATTGTTTTAGTATCTCTATTTTTACTTCCGTATCCATTTTTAAACAACCTTCTATCTTTTTCCTATAATACTCTATTTGCTTATAAATGAATCCATCTTTAAATCTACAATTCATATAATGAACTAACATATTATAAGAAGCTATAATACAAGCTATTTCGTAGCTATATTTTCTAGCGCCATTTATTGCTAATATATGAGCTAATATCCAAGGGTCTAAATCTACTCCTTTTAGAAAGCTTAATTTTTCTATAATAAATTCAACTTCTGATGAAAGCATACTTTCACCTCCTTTTAGGGTATTAGAAAAATTTTATAACAATTTTTTTATAATCAAGTCAAAATTGTGGATAACTCAAAATAACAAAATTAGGGCCAAAATTAGATAATTTCTACTGCTTCATCCTTACTGACTCGTTTAGGTGGTTTAGGATTTTCTGCAGGATATCCGACTGGTACAATTACTATAGGACGGAGATGGGTAGGTAAGTTTAAAATTTCTTTAACTTTATTTTCGTCGAATCCTCCAACCCAACAAGTACCTAATCCTTTTTCAGTAGCAACTAACATTAAATTTTGAATACTTGCTGATACATCACAAATTCCATATAAATTTTTCCCTCTTTCACCATATCTTTTAATTTTGTTTTCATCTACGCATCCTACAATTACTAAAGGAGCTTCTGAAATAAAATCTTGGTTATAAGCTGATTCAGCTATTTTTGTTTTGAGAGCCTCATCAAAAATAAAATAAAACTTTCGAGACTGCAAATTACCTGCAGATGGTGCCCAAATTAATGCCTCGATTAATTCATCAATGATTTCCTGATGAATTAAATTGGTTTTATATTTTCTTATACTCCTTCTTCTTTTAATAATATCAATTATGCTCATTATTTTAATTATAATTTAATTTTAATTTTTAAATTAACAAACTGTATTTATACTTGACATTCCTCTATTTTATTTTTATAATTTTAAATTGCACTCTACAAAAGGAGGGGTTGAAGATGGGGATGCCTCCGATTAGATGGTTGAAAACAAAAATTATAGTTTCACAAATAGAACAGATTTTAGAAGAAATCTTAGAAAGAGATAAGTGTTTTAATAGCACAGGATTTCCAATGTTGCCTAAATTCATTGCAAATAGATTAAAAGAGAAAGGAATTTTTGTTCAGGAAACTAATATAAAATATTACTTCCAATATCTAGAAAAATATATAGTTGAATGCACAGATATAAAAGTTGGAAATAGTAAGAATGGCAGATTGTGGGTGATTAAAAGGAAAGAAGACCATTAAGAAAGAATAGTGTAAACCTTGAAAAATCCCGGCCCTGCCGGGTTTTTCTTTTATAATTTATTAATGCCAGAAGATATACCCAAAGTAGTTAAATTTTTGAAATTAGAACTTCCTGATGAAATAGCTGATTTAGACATTGAGGATTATAAGAAATTTTTAAATGAGTTTTTAATTCCATTTCAAGGAGAAGACTTAATGATTATAGAAAAAAATTCAATCCCTATCGAAAAATACCTGATTCTATTTGAAGCACTAAATTTTATTTCACCCTCTGTAGCCTTAGAGGACATTAACAAAGAAAAATATTTAATATTTGATCATAATTTTCAAGATGTTTACTATCTTGAAGATATTAATACCAAATTTAAAAATATTAATTTTAAGTCAGATAAAGAACCATTAGAAGTTTTAGAGTTAAACTTAGAGCAAATTTATGAAGAAAATAAAAATATAGAAAAAGCCTTAGTAGAAATTAAAAAAATTGTAGTACCAGTACAAGTTTGTGTGTTAAAAGGTGCAGCACCTCTTCTTTTATTTTTAATAATAAGTTATGGATTAAGACCATTAGTAGCAGAACTTTATTACGAAAAAGATGCAGAATTAATAAAGATATTTTAAAATGTACAATCAATCACAAATATTTCATCCTGAACCATTAAGACAACCTGAAAGATTACCTATTTTAGAGTATAGAGCAAAAATTTTAGAATTAGTTAAAAATAATCCTATAGTAATAATAGTAGGAGAAACTGGTTCTGGTAAAACAACACAATTACCTTTAATATTGCAAGAATTACTAAAAGAAAATGAGAAAATTTTAATTACTCAACCTAGAAGAATAGCAGCTATATCTGTTGCTAAATATGTGGCAGAGAGAATAGGTTGCGAAATAGGTGAAGAAGTTGGATATCAAATAAGATTTGAAGATAGAACTACTGAAGGTACAAAAATAAATTTTGTAACAGATGGCATTCTTTTAAGAAAAATCCAACTTGACCCTTTGCTTTCCGAATATTCAATAATAATGATAGATGAAGCCCATGAAAGAAGTATTAATATAGATTTATGTTTAGGATTATTAAAACAAATACAAAAATTAAGAAGAGAACAAGGCTTGCCAGAACTTAAAATCATAGTAAGCTCCGCTACCTTAGAAAAAGAAAAGTTTCAAAATTTTTTTAAAAATGCTCCTGTTTTAGAAGTTGAGGGAAGAATGTATGAAGTAAAAGAACACTATTTAGAATCACCTACATATTATATTTATGAAGAAGCAGCGAAATTAGTTAAAAAAATTATAGAAGAAACTAATGACGGGGATATTTTAATTTTTATGCCAGGTAGAGAAGAAATAGAAGCTACAGCAAAAGAAATACAAAAATTAAACCTCCCTATAGAAGTTCTTCAACTTTATGGAGATATGCCTGTTGAAGAGCAAGAAAAAATATTTTATCCAGGAACGGAAAGAAGAGTAATTATTGCTACTAATATAGCAGAAACCTCAGTTACTGTTCCAAGGATAAGATATGTTATTGATAGTGGCCTTATAAAAGTTTTAAGGTATTATCCAGAAAAAAGATATGCTGCATTAGTTACTGAAAAACACTCTAAAGCTGGTTGTATTCAAAGAAAGGGAAGGGCAGGGAGATTAGCTCCTGGTGAATATTATGCTCTTTTTACACGGGAAGATTTTGAAGGTAGAAAAGAATTTTCTGAGCCAGAAATAAAAAGGAGCAATTTAGCCCATATAGTTCTTTATATGAAAAACTTAGGTATTGATAACATTGAAGAATTTGATTTCATAGATAAGCCAGAAAAGAGACAAATAGATGAAGCCGTAAGGGATCTTAAAATATTAGGTGCTTTAGATGAAAATGGACAGATTACAGATATAGGTAAAGAAATGGTTGAATATCCATTGGATCCTCGTTTAGCAAGGATGATAGTAGAAGCAATAAGAAATAATTATGATTGCTTATATGAAATTTGTGTTATAACTTCATTCTTTGGCCAAAGAAGCGTATTTCTAAGGCCTCAAAACAAAGAAGAAATAGCAGATAAAGCGCATTTAAGATTTAAACATCCAACATCAGACTTCATTACTTTATTGAAAATTTGGGTTGAATGGAAAAAGAACAATATGAGCCAAGATTGGGCACGCGAAAATTTCCTTAATTTTAATGTTCTTATTGAGGCTAATAAAATAATAAATGATTTATTAAAAATTTTAGGTAGAAATGGAGTAAAAGCATTTGCTAATGGTTATGAAGAAATAGAAAGAAAACTTGGTATAGAAGAAGAAATAGAAAAAATAGAAAAATGTATTTTAGCAGGTCTTATAGGTAATGTTTCTAGATACTTTTATAGATTTCAATATGAAAGGATATTAGATAGGCAAATAATTTATATATTTCCTGGATCTTCTTTAATAAATTCTGTAGGATTGAGTTTATTTACTTTTTTAGAATTAAGAGAATCTCCTAAATCTGGTAAAAGATTTGCCACCTTTTGCCAAAAAATACGGCCAGCATGGTTGATTGAAGTCGCTCCACACTTATATAAAGTTAGATATTCCCAATATGATATAGATAAAGAAGGTAGAGTAATAGAAAAAGTTGAAATATATTTTGGTTCAACAAAAATTGGGGAAGATATAATTAGACCAAGAAATATAGAGGAGGCATCAAGATTTTTAGCAGAGTTTTTAACTAATGAAGAAAGAGCAGAAATCATTAAAAAAGATTTAGGAATAGATGTATTTTATGACAACTTGAAAGTTTTAGAAAAATATAAAGAATACTATTTACGTTCTTGTGGTAAATTACCTAAAATAGATACAAAATGGCTTGCAGATTTTTATGCTGCGAAGATCAAAGGCTGTTTAAGCTTAAAGGAAGTTTTAGAAAGAACGCAGAAAGAAGATTTTAGAATAAGGTTAGAAGACTTACTAAGTGATGAAGATAAAGAGATGATTGAAAGAAATTACCCAGAAGAGATAGAAATAAACGGAAAAATTTTCAAAATAAAATATAAAGAAATTAAAGGTCAAGTAGTACCTTTATTGGTAGTTAATTCTTATGAAGAATTTTTTGAAATAGAAAATCCTCCAACCTTACCATCAGGAGAAACCTTAGGCTTGCTTTTTGATACTTTTATATTTGCAGATTGGACTGAAGCCAAGAATGAGTTAAGAGATATGTATATTAGAGCAAAGTTTAATAAATTTATTGGAGAAATACCACCTGAAACATTATTGGTTATATCAATAGAAAGCAACGAAGAAATTAACAAGTTAGAAGAAATAGATAAAAACATTACAAGGATAAAAGAAGAAAATCCTTTTTTATTTACTCCTAAAGAATATTGTATTGATCCCATAACAAAAGAACCTTTATATGCCTATCCTTTTTTAGAAGTACAGATAGAAAGACCTTATTTAGGAAGGAGAACCAAAATTGGTGATGAAGAAAGTTCTTATGGTCTTAGAATCAGGATAAACCTAAAATTAGCTAGAAATCAGAGAGAGGCTGAAATATATAACGAAAGATACAAAGAAGAATTGCGTGAATTAAAAGATAGATTTATCAAGTCAATATTAATAGAAAAATCGAAATCCCGTATAGAAGAATTAAAAAACGCCTATTATGAATGCTTAAATTCTAAAATCCCAGAATTATCTAGAAGGATAGAGAGTATATTAAAAGAAATTAGAACATTTATTAATAAAATAAGAGACGAGAGATATTTAAAAAATTTATCTATTGATGAGATAACAAATATTTCCCAAGAAATTGATGATAAAATAGAATTTGTTAGAAAATTAACTCAGTTAAAAGCAAAAATAGAAAGTTTCTTATATGAATTAGAATGTCCATTTTGCAAGACTAAATTATCTCCAGATTTTAGTTGTTATAGCTATCATGATAGAGATTATATAGAGGGCAGAAAAGGAGAAATAACTCTTAAAAGAATAGTAAATGAAAGAAATGAAACAATTGCAGAAATAGTTCTTACAGAATATGGTAGTATTAAATTAGAAATAAGAGAAGATTCTCTTTTAAAACCGGTTTGGAATGGCGAAAGCTTTGAAGAAATTAAGATAATAGATTTACTTCCAATATTATCAGATGAACAAGTTGAAGAATATAGAAGAAAAAAGAAAATTGAAGAACTAAAATTATATGAAGAACGATTAAGAGATATAATAAAACAGCGACCTCCATCAGAATATAAATATAGAAAATTTGTCTTAGGAAGAAACCCCAAAACAAGTAATGAGCAATTTGAATGTAAAACAAGAGAAAATAATAAAACAGTTATTTATGTAATAAGAAATACTTATGTAGATAGATACTATGGCGAACTAAAATACCTTCAAAACTTCCCTTTGTTAATAGAATATGAAGAAATAAAAGTAGATCAACCAACTTTTCAATTTATTATCGTTAAAATAGATACTGATTACTTATTAACACTTAATAATTATGTTAGTCTATTTCAAGAAATTTTTCCTGAAAAATCTATTAATGAAATCATCGAAGAAATAGAAAAGATTATTGAAGAGATTAAAAAAGAAAATGAATGAAACAATCTATACTATAGGGCACTCTACAAGAAAATTAGATGAATTTATTGATATTTTAAAATTTTTTAAAATTGAAGTTTTAGTTGATGTACGGCATTTTCCTAAATCAACTTACAACACTCATTTTAACAAAGAAAATCTAAGTACTGAACTTACTAATAATAATATAAATTATCTATGGATAGAAAAATTAGGAGGCTTTAGAAAGGGTGGATATTTAGAATACATGAAAACGGAAGAATTTAAAGATGGTTTAGATGAATTAGTAAAAATAGCAAAAGATAGTAAAACCGCAATAATGTGTGCTGAACTTTTATGGTTTAAATGCCATAGAAGATTTATAAGTAATAAATTAATTGAATTAGGATTTAAAGTTTTTCATATTTTTGATAAAAATAAAGTTTATGAACATAAATTAAGGAAATCATAATTTTGAGATATGGAAATAATTTATTTGTTTTTAGTTTTATTAATAATCTTAAGCTTATGTTTGATATGTATTTTTCTTTTTTCTTTAATTTTGGTAATTTTTGATATTATTTGGTTTTTTAAAACTAAAGTTCCTTTTGGAAGATCAAATATTAAACTTGTTAAAGAATTCTTAGATAGGTTAGATTTAGAAAATAAAATTTTTATCGATTTAGGAAGTGGCGATGGTTCAATAGTTTTCGAAGCAACAAAAAGAGGAGCAAAAGGAATAGGATATGAAATTAATCCATTTTTATATTATTTATCTTTGATTAAAGGAAAAATTTTAGGTTATAAAAACTATTATTTTTATAAACAAGATTTTAGAAAAGCAAATATACAAGATGCTGATTATATTTATTTATATCTTACACCTAAAGTTTTAAATGAAATTTCTGAATTTATTTTTAATAATTGCAAAAATGACTGTAAAATAATCACTTTCGATTTTAGATTTTACAACAAAGAGCCAATTGAAATTTTTAAAAGCCGAATATTTTTTTATAAAAAATAAAAATTTTTTACTCATTTACGAATCGGTGCCTATTTCATAGGTATATATTTTTGTTTCGAATTTTTTGTTTCGCCAATGATCAATTTTGCTTAAGTCAATTTGAGGAGCAGGTTGAAGGATATATAAATCACTTTCATTATTAATTGATTCAGCTCCTGTATATTTGTTAAATTTTCTATATTTAGCCTGTATTACTAAACCCAAGTCATTGATTATTTTTTGAATTTTATAACCTTTTTCTAAAGAATTGTCTGTATATCCATAGCACATTAAAATAAATTTCTTTTTTAAAAATTCTACTTTTTTCCTTTTTTTATTGTTCCCTCTTCCTAATAAAACTTGTAATGCTCTTATTAACCAAATTCTTATACCATTAGGAGTATAAGGTGGATCAAAAAATGCTAAATCAAAATTAACCAAATCTTTATCTATAGCATCTCTAATATCTTGGTGAATAGTTTTAATATTTAAATTTTCTTCGGCTTTAATTTTCTCTATTAAATCAATTAAATCTTTATCAATATCTAATACAACTATATCAGCTTGTCTATTTATTTTTTTTAGATAATAAGCTAGTGAAATAGAAGTTAAATCAGAGTCTCCTAAAAATAAAAGTCTTTTTTTATTAAATTTAGATAAAATTTTCACTCTTTTAACAATAGTTTCTTTTGTAGCAAAAAATTGATCATATTCTCTTTTAGGCTTAGGTCTAATTTTAGTCGCTTTTTCTAATATGTAATTTATAATTTCCTCCATTTTTAAATTATAAAATTTTTGAATTTTGATTTATAATTAGTTTAAAATTAAGTAAGGTCGTAATTAAGTAATAAATTTAAGATGAATCCGGAAAGAGTAATTAAAAGATCAGGCGAGGAAGAACCCTTTAATTTTGATAAAATTGTAGAAGCAATCAAAAAAGCTGCAGAACAGGCAGGAGAAAAGAACGCAGAAGAAATTGCTAACGAAATCTCTAAAGAAATTTTAGATTCTCTTGTAGAAAGACAAAATGTCTCAACTTCTGAAATAAAAGATTTGATTATAAAGAAGTTAGAGGAAAAAGGCTACGAAAATATTGTAAAAGCTTGGAAAGATTATGAAAAAAGAAAAGAAGAATTACAAAAAGAATAATAAATTTGAAAAAGCATTAAGCTTAAATTAAAGTAATAAAATGAGCGTTACTTCTTTAGATATTTTTTGATATTTTGTTGATGTTCTTTTAAAGTTTTTGCGAAAATTGCCTTTCCATCATCTGTAGTAAGATAATAGAGATAATCTGTTTTAATTGGTTCTAAGGCTGCTTTAATAGCATTTAGACCTGGATTAGAAATAGGTGTTGGAGGATAACCTTTGTTCAAATAAGTATTATAAGGAGAATCAATTTTTAAGTCTTTAGAAGTAACTTTCCAATCACAAGGATATTTTTGACATCTTGAATAAGCTATAGTAGCATCCACCTCTAGTTTCTTTTCAATTTTTAGTCTATTTTCTAAAATACCGGCAATTATTTTCATATCTTCATAATACTTTCCTTCTTTCTCTAAAATAGAAGCTAAAATTAATTTTTCATAAAAATTAACACCTGGATATTTCAAAAATTCACCTAAAAATTTATTTTCAAAATTGTTTAAAAATTTCAAAATGATTTCTCTTTCAGATCCTTCTTTAAAAAATTCATATGTATCTGGAGCTAAAAAACCTTCTAAATTGGCTTCAGCTGGGAAATATTTTAAAAGTTCTGTTTCGGGAAAATGTTTTAGGCGATATTTTTTAAATTCTACATTTAAACCGTTCTTTTTTAAAATATCTTCAATTTCAACCATAGTTAAACCTTCTGGAAAAGTAATTATTATTCCTCGTCCTCCTTTAACTAAAATTTCTGCTACTTTAATAGTATTTAAATTACCGTAAAAAGTGTAATTGCCAGCTTTAACTTTTGTATTTTGGTTTGTTAAAGCTAAATAAAACCGAAGAAAAAACGAAGACCTAACAATTCCTTCTTTTTCTAAGTTATCTGCAATTATTTTTAAATTAGTTTTAGGAGGTATATAAATAGTTTTCCCTGGTTCTGGAATAAAAATAGGATAAAATATTTGATAAGCTGAAAATATTAAAATAAAAGAAATTACAATTCCTAAAAATATCCAGGGATAATAATATAAAAGTTTTTTTAAAGAAACTTCTTCAATCATTTTATTAAATATTTTACTTGATTAATTAAATTTTTCAGATTATCCATATCAGATGCTTCGATAAAAATACGCCAAACATCTTTTTCGGTTTTAGATTGGCGAAAATTTACAGCTAAATAATAATTTTTATTTTTTTTATATAAATAAAAATCATCAAAAACCTTCATTTTAAAACCTTCATTAATTAATGTTTTTTGAATCTTATCAATGTTTAACTTCTTTTTGATTTCAATTCTTTCTAAAGGAAATATTTCTTTCAACTCATCAATATTTTTATTTTTCTCATGATATTTTAAAACCTTAAAAAGAGCAAAAAGAGGAGCTTCAGTTTGAAAATCTTTAAAGAAATAAAAATGATAAGAAGGTTCCATAGCGAAATCAAGTTTGTATTTTTTGTAAGCATCTTTAAAATTAGAATGACCAGTTTTAATAAAATAAAATTTAATTTGAGGGAATAATTTACAAATTTTTTTGTGAATGGTTATGGAGATTCCGACTTTTTTATAATTTGAAACTTTTAATATAGAATAAAGCAAAACCTCAGGGATAATTAATTGCTTTTTGAAATAAATTTCTAACCTATCACCATCAACATCTGATTTTATGTAAAAAGAATTATCAATAATTTTTTTGGGTTTTGAAACTTTTATATTTTTGAAGATTTGAGGGATTAATTTAAAAATAAAAAGATTGGTACTTTGTTCAGAATTTAGAATGCGAATTATGAATTTATCTTTAATTTTAATTTTCTTAAATAACTCTTTTAAATAATTTTCAAAAATTGATGAAATATAGATAGGCTTATAGGAAATTTGAATGGTGGGCTTACGACTTATAAGTTTTGAAGGAATATTTTTGTAAACCCAGCTAGAACCATCCGGTAAAATAAATTTAATTCCATTATAATTAGAAGGTAAATGGGAAGCAGTAATGATTACGCCAGATTTTTTATTTTTAATACTTAAATAATATAAAATAGGTGTTGGTATAACTCCTAAATAATTAATTTTAGTTTTTGGAAACTCCAGAAATTTACTAGCAAAAGAGCTAGCTAAGATTGAGGAAGAATTTCGAGTATCAATTCCTAAGTATATTTCTAAAGGCAAATTATTTTTCTTTAAATAATTAAAAAATTTCTCAGCTAGAAAATACATTAAATTTTCATTTATCTCTTTTTTGTATAAGCCTCTAATATCGTATCCAATTTGCATTTGAAGTTATAATTATAAAATATGAAATATTTTTTAATTATACTTTTAATTTTGCTTATGTTTGCAAGTTATTATATTTATCATAAATATTTTATTCCTAAAAGTATTTTTCAAGAAATTAAATTACCCCCTCCTTTATACCAACCATGAAAATTCCTAAAAAATCAGATCTTATTAAAATAACTGATTATATTTGGGAAATACCCCAAAATTTTAGAGAAGATATGAAAGTTCCTGCTAGAGTTTTTGCTACTGAAAATATGCTTGATGAGATTTTAGAAGATAAAAGTTTATGGCAGCTGACTAATGTGGCAACATTACCAGGAATTTACAAATATGCTTTAGCTATGCCAGACGTTCATGAAGGTTACGGTTTTTGTGTTGGAGCAGTAGCTGCGTTTGATTATAACGAAGGAATTATCTCACCTGGCGGAATAGGCTTTGATATTAATTGTGGGGTAAGACTTGCTGTAACAGATTTAGATTATGAAGAAGTAAAAGATAAAATTCCTAAATTGACCGAAGAAATATTTAAGCATGTTCCTTCTGGAGTTGGGAGAGGTGGTTTTTGGAAATTGAATAATGATGAAATGAAAAAAGTTTTAGAAAATGGGGCACAATATATTGTTGAGCTTGGTTATGGAGAAAAAGAAGATTTAGAAGCAACTGAAAGTTTTGGTAAATTAGAAGGTGCAGATAGTGAAACTGTTTCTCAAACAGCAAAAGATAGAGGCAGAGATCAATTAGGAACAATTGGAGCAGGAAATCATTTTGTTGAAATTCAAAGAATTTCGGACATTTTTGATAACGCAGACTATGCAGATTTCACGCAGACCATGCAGACTTCCGCCAAGTCTGCGTCATATTCTGCCAAGTCTGCGATATCTAAAAAATTAGGCTTAGAAAAAGGGAGAATTGCTATTTTAATTCATTGCGGAAGTAGAGGTTTAGGGCATCAAGTTGCTTCAGATTATCTTAGAAAAGCTATTTCTTATTTAGATAAACAAAATATTAAATTAGTTGATAGAGAATTAGCATATTTTCCTTTTGAACATCCAGACGGTCAAAATTATTTTTCTGCTATGAAAGCTGCAGCAAACTTTGCCTTTGCCAATCGTCAACTTATTCTGTATCAAGTTAGAAAAGCATTCAAAAAAGTTTTTGGTAAAGAAATTAAGTTAAGGCAAGTTTATGATGTAGCTCATAATATAGTTAAAATCGAGTATTACGCAGACCAAGCAGACTTTACGCAGACTGAGCAGAAAGAGTTTTTGTATGGAGATATTACTTTCAAAATAAGAAAAGCAATATATGAGGTTAGAAAAAAACTTGGATTAGGTCATAAAGAGAATGTTTATAGAAACTCTCTCATCATAGAATTCAAAAAGCTAGGATTAAATTTTGAAGTTGATAAAAAAATCGAGGTTAAATATGAAAATGAAGTCGTAGGAGTTTATAAACCAGATTTTATCGTGGAAAACAAAATTATAATGGAAATAAAATCTATACCACAGTTAACCAAAGAACAGGAAAAACAGCTATGGTACTATCTTAAAAGTACAGGTTACAAGTTGGGTATTTTAGTAAATTTTGGGGGTAAAGATTTAGAAATAAAAAGAGTAGCATGTTCCGCCAAGTCTGTGTCAAGTCCGCCAAGTCTGCGTAAATTAATAGTTCATAGAAAAGGAGCTACAAGAGCTTTTTGGAAAGGACATACGGAACTTCCTTCTAGGTATCAAGAAATTGGTCAGCCAACATTAATTCCAGGTTCAATGGGAACTTCAAGTTATATCTTAATTGGGCAAGAGCTTGCTAAAGAAATTTCTTTTGGTTCAGCTCCTCATGGCGCAGGAAGAGTTATGTCTAGAGCAGAAGCAAAAAGAAAAATTAAAGGTAGTGAATTAAAAAAAGAATTAGAATCTAGAGGAATAGCTGTAGCCGCTGGAAGTATGTCAGGTCTTGCCGAAGAAGCGCCAGAAGCATATAAGAATGTCAACGAAGTTGTTGAAGTTGTTCATCAAATAGGTATTGCTAAAAAATTAGCAAAATTAGTTCCAGTGGGAGTGATTAAAGGTTAAAATTTTTTAAAAATCTTTCTAATAAAGCGCAAAAATAATATTTGGTTTTTCTTTTATTTTTCTGCTATTATTTATTCATTTCCTATATTTTTATATTCTATTAATAAATTTTCTAAGATTTTGATTTTTTCGTTAATTTCTTCTATTTCTGTTTAAGTGTTTGACAATACGGCGTTTATATAAAATTTTTCAAAATATTAGAAAATTTTTAGAAAGTAATTAATAAAATATAATTTATTTTAATGGAAGAAATTTGGAAATTTGCAAAGAAAAATGAAAAGGAAATTTTAGAGGAATTTAAAACATCATTGAACGGCTTAACCGAAGAAGAAACTAAAGAAAGACTAAAAAATTATGGACCTAATATAGTTACTTCTTTTAAAATAGATCTTTTAGAAATTATCAAAAGAAATACTTTAAATTTCTTTAATGCCTTCCTCTTTTTAGCTGGTTTATTATCTCTTTTAATTAATGGACCACAAGTAGAATCTATTTTAATATTTTTCTTTCTTTTTATTTCAATTTTTATAGCTGTATTTCAAGATTATCGAACTAATAAATTAAGCGAAAAATTGCTTTTTTATTTTGAAAATTATGCTTTTGTTAAAAGAAATGGCAAATGGATAAAAATAAATGCTAAAGAACTTGTTCCAGGAGATTATATTAAGGTAACTTCAGGTTACTTAATTCCTGCAGATTTAAGAATTTTAAAAGCTAAAAATGCTTTAGTTGATGAATCCATTATTACTGGAGAAAGTGAGCCAGTATTTAAAAATACGCAGATGAACGCGGATACAACACGGATGAACGCGGATAAATTTACTCACAGATTAAACGGATCAATTTCAGACAAGACAGATAATAATCAGCGTTCATCTGTGTTGAATCAGCGTTCATCTGTGGTACCGGAAAACATAGCTCTTATGGGAACAACATTGATTAAAGGAGAAATAGAAGGAATTGTTATAGCTACTGGTAAAAATTCTTATTTTGGGAAGATAGCAAAAGCTACCTTAGAAATAGAAAAAGAAACCGCTTATCAAAAAATGATGACTAATTTTGCTAAGAATATAGGAATTGTTGGTATTTTAACTGCTTTTTTTGTTATTTTAGTTAATATTTTCAAGCCTGGTTATGTAAATTTTAAGGAGTTAGTTATTTTTGCTATTGTTTTATCAGTTGCTATCGTTCCAGAATTCTTGCCTGCTATGACTATTTTAGCTTTAAGTATTGCTGGATATAAATTAGCAAGAAGGGGATTAGTTATAAAAAGACTTTCTTCTATCGAAGATCTAGGAGCTGTAGAAATTTTATGCACTGATAAAACTGGAACAATTACTACTAATGAATTAAAACTTCAAAGAATAATTGCTGAAGACACTAATGAATTTATTAAGTATTTTTTAGTTGATTACTATTTAACAGAAGAACTAACGCCTTATGAAAAAGCAATCTTAAAAACGCTGACTAGCGCGGACTGTACACAGACTAAAACAAATAAAACACGAATTAATCACGAATTAAACGAATTAAACATGAATAAATTCGAGAAAAATTCGTCACAATTCGAGAAAAATTCATGTAATGATATTCCTGATAAATTCGTGGATAAAAATATAAAGAATCTGCGTGAATCCGTGCATGAAGACTTTGAACTTATTGAAGATTTAGGATTTGATCCTAATATACGGATAAGAAGAATAATTGTGAAAGAAAAAGGCGAGGAGCTAGAAGTTGTTAAAGGAGCACCAGAAAATGTAATAGAATATATCTATCCGCGGATAAAAGCAGATACAACGCGGATGAACGCAGATAAAAATATTCCACGGATAAACGCTGATACAACGCAGATGAACGCAGATAAAAATATCGGCGATAATCCGCGTAGCGAATATCAGCGTTCATCCGTGGTGAATTATTGGTTAAATATTTTTGAAAATGAAGATAAAAATGGATATCGAACTTTAGCTTTAGCTATAAAAAAAGGAAATATGGTTAAATTTTTAGGTATAGCATCCTTTTTAGATCCATTAAAAGATACAGCCATACCTGCAATTAATTTAGCTCGTAATTTAAATTTAGAAATAAAAATTTTAACTGGCGATTCTTTGAATGTTGCTAAAAAAGTTGCTTTGGAACTTGGTTTAATTGAAAAAAATGAAAAAGTGGTTTTAGGAGAAGAAATAAGAAATTTACCAGAAGAAGAAGCTAAGAAAATTATTAAAGAAACAAAAGTTTTTGCACGAGTCTTACCAGAAGATAAGCTTAAAATATTAGAAATTTTACAAAAAGAAAAATTTGTTGCTTTTTTAGGTGAAGGAATTAATGATGCTCCTGGGCTCAAAATTGCTAATGTAGCTATAGCTGTAGATAGCGCTGTTGATGTTGTAAAACAAGAAGCTGATATTATTTTAAAAGAAAAAGATTTAAAAACTATTGTTGATGGAATTTATGAAGGAAGAAAAACCTTAGAAAATATTGGAAAATATATTAAACATACAATGAGCGATAATTTTGGGAATTTAACTTCAGTAGCTATTTTAACTTCTATTTTACCTTTTGTACCATTAACTCCTTTACAAGTCTTATTAACAAACTTTTTAACAGATTTACCCTTGGTCGCCTTTGCTAATGATAATGTTAAGATCAAAGAGATCAAAAAACCAATCAAATTATCAAGTTTTTATCTAATTTTACTTCTTTTAATTCTAGGTTTTGTTGCAGGATTAATAAATATTATTGGTTATTTAATCGTTAAAAATGAACCTATAGAGGTAATTAGGACATTTATTTTCTTTTTAACAACAATGACCGGAATAACAGTTTCTTTTTTGATAAGAACAAAAGATTGGTTTATTCTTTCTAAACCATCAAGATCATTTTTTGTTATTTCAGTTGTAAGTATTATCTTAACTTTTATCCTTACATTTATTTCTCCTTTTAAAGAAATTTTTACTTTTGCTTCTTTGAATCAAAAACTTTTAATTGTTTCATTAGGATTATTGATTATCTTTACAATATTTACAGAATTATCAAAAAAGCTTTTTTATAAAAAATACCCTGATGCAATTTAATTTCCCGATTTTTATTTTATAATTTTTAAAAGAAGCCAGGGTAGCTCAGTGGCAGAGCACCGCTCTGGTAATGCGGGGGTCGCGGGTTCGAATCCCGTCCCTGGCTCAAAATGAATAAAAAGGGCCTT
>Ga0079996_113798_pt1 | contig 29174 bp, 35 predicted proteins | sample PerSpoAPS_AMetaG_FD_69199 | JGI IMG/M metagenome (GOLD analysis project Ga0079996, IMG submission 69199) | Thermal spring microbial communities from Yellowstone National Park, Wyoming, USA - Perpetual Spouter A (PS_A) MetaG (SPADES assembly)... | ecosystem: Environmental > Aquatic > Thermal... | reverse complement strand
TCCTCTCGATGCGCCTCAAGTCTCTCGCCACCAGCACCGCCTCGTAGAGGCGGCGCACGACGCCGGCTTCGCCCTCCATCTCTGCGTATATCTTCATGGCGGCGCCCCACGGCTCTCTGCGGATTTCTAGAAACTCGGCGCGGCACAGCGGCGTGCACCAGATCCACTCCTCCACCCTCCCCAGCGCCTCCAGAGGCCTCCGCCCCCTCAACACGTCGAGGAAGGTGGAGAAGCCGTCTCTGATTGTGATGAGGGGGCCGCCGTAGATGTCGAGGCGTGCCCAGAACTCCACCCCCCGCTCCGAAACCCTTCTATACAGCCGGAACTAGCCCAGCAGAAAACCAGCCGGCGTGTACAAGTCAAAGCGTTCAGAGGTTGTATACTCCCGCATACCACCGCAGAAAATCCCCCCACTCCTCAGCGGAAAAATAAGCAACGCCCAGCTCCTCCGCCAGCCTCCTATCCCCCACCACAACGAGGAAGGCCTTTCCCACATGCCGCCTCAGCTCCTCCGTGGTCTTCACCACGCGGAAGCCGGGTGGAGCCTCATCCACGCCGTAAACCACCACGTCCATATGTCCACCTAGCCGGGCTTAGATAAACTTTGCGCCCGCCAGAACCGCCCACGCTGAAATATCAACACTGTGCATCTCTCGGCGGCCTTTACGGCGTCGTAATCCCGCGTCACCACGGCGCACCCCTCTCCGCACTCCGCCTCGCATAGCTCCACGGCGTATATCTCGGCGGGCTTCTGCTCAGAGAGTCGGCAGTCTAGGCCGTAGCGGCGGCAGAGGTCGAGGTAGCGCCGGGCGAGAGACATATGCGACTCGTGCCAGGCATCTACCACAAACACCGCGTTGATGCCGGCCTCGGCCGCGGAGGCGAAGAGCTCCTCCGGCTCGCTGAGCGAGGCCGCTATGGAAAACACATCTACGTAGAGTCTGCGGTAGTTTACAATGGAGTCTGGTCGGAGGGAGAAGCGCCCCTTTCTATTCTTCACCTTCATACAGCTTCTCCACGAGGAATTTGGCCACGGCCAGCGGCACCTTTTCTCCCTCCGCCTCGTAGATGATGTGGCCGGAGCACTTCACTGTAATGCGCCTATGTGTCGAGACGACGACTATGCGGTATCTGGGCGAGGCGAAAGACGTCAGCTTAGCCGTCTTTCCGCTTTTCTCGACCAGCGGCTTGACGTAAAGCTCGCCGTCGGCCTCTAGGCGGCCGCGGCACTCCACCTCAGCCTCCACGACGTATACCCGCTTGTTTTCCAGTTGCTGGAGGGCCTTTCTGTATCGCCGATACAGCATTACGGCGGCGATGTGGGTGCATATCTCGCGCCTACGCCGGAAGCCGAAGGCAGAGGCGTAGCAGGTACAGAGCCAGCGCCCCTCCCTCTCGGAAAACCACACCTGATACAGCGGCTTCCAGTCACCCAGCTCCCGGCGGCCGTAGACCAGATACAAGTTCTCCCTCACCTCCCTCACGTCCCCCAGCCTCATGAGGGCCCTCTTTATCCACGAGTAGGACTTGCCTGGGAAGTCCTCTCTCAGCGACTCCACAGCCCGCCTAAGCGGGTCCTCTCTGCGGGGCATACGGCGGCACCGTCATCCTCAGCTGGCCCCACGTCCCCCTCAACGGTATTACGCGGGATAGCTCCTGCTGAGCCTTGACGGAGGCGGCGCGTATCACCACCAACGCCTCGGAGGGGTTGAGAGGCGCCCTCTTGGACTCGTCCATGTCCCAGTCGGGGAACCGTATAACCACCTTGACGTAGCCCAGATGCCTTAGAAATTCTCTATAGCTGTGGGAAATTAGCACGAAGAAGCGCCGCGCCGCCCTCCCAGTCCTTAAATGATCGGTCAACAACGAATATCGGCCGGTGAAGGCCAAGAACCTGTGGGCCTCGTCTATGACGTAGATGACGTTACTAACGCCGCGGGTCAACTCTAAATGCGTAAGGACGTAGGCTATCCTCCCCACTCTGTCCAGCTGAGAGAGGTCTATGCAGGTGGATTTCCCCGGCTGGATGGGCACGTCTGTGGCTTTGAACTGCGGCACGTCTAGATGCGCCAGACGTCTGCGCAAGGCGTAGGCCGTGTCCACCTCGTGGGGCTCCGCGAGCTTGAGCACGTTGCCGCGGATGTCCGACAGCGTCTTGTACCCGCTCTCTATGGCGCGCAGGAGTAGCTCCGCCATTGCCGGCGTCATCAGGTAGGGGTATTCGCCGTAAGTCGCGGCGAGACTCTCTTCAAGGATCTCCACGACGCGTTGAGGCGGGAGGTCGAGGGGGTTCACCGCATAACGCCCAACAAAGTCACACTGTTTAAACTCGAAGGCTGTGTCGTAAATCACCACGGCGTAAAACGGCGGTATGCTCCGCAAAGACCACTTCACCAGCGACGTCTTCCCCGAACCCGGCAGGCCAGTCACTAGTGCATTCCCCTCGGCGGCCGACACCAGCCAGAAGAGCATTGTGTAAAGCTGGGTCATGTCAAGACGGACATCCCCAGCTCGGTAAGTCTCAACGTCATCGTGAGGGTGTCCAGTTTGACGTAGCCCGCCTTGACCGCCTTCGTGATGGTCTCCTGGCTGAAGTTATCCTGCGCATATCGCAGTGTAGTGAACCCGCCAGCCTCGAATATGGTCTGAAGCAACTCCTTCACGTCCTCCATCGCCTCTGCGACGGGCGGCGGCACCTCGACTTGACACAGACGCCCGCCAGTCCACTCCTTCTTAAGCGACAAGGCCTCAAACGTGAGGCCCGGCACGGCCATAACCGCCCTGTCAGCCACGACTATGCGGCTGTCGAAGGTCGACGTGTAGATGCGCAAAACACCGCGCAGAGACTTAGCCATGGCCAGCAAGTCTGAATACTGCGGCCACGCGTCGCTGTACACCTCCACAGCCCAACCTCCGCCCACCTCGCGCTCCAGTCTGAAGCTCAGCGCGAGGCCCAGGGTGAGTTGCACCGGGTCCACGGTGGGCGCCTTATATCGCCACGTCCCCTCTTCTATTTTTAATTCAGAATAATCTACAAATTTGAATAGATGACAAAGCGGCGCCGAGCAGGTGGCGAGGTCTTGCGTTCTTGCGAAGGGGGGAGCGGGGTTCTGAAGCCGCTGAAACACCGCTGTAGCAACGAGGGAGCCCTCCGGCGTCAGTTCGAAGCCTAGGCCTGTCTCGGCGGCGTTGTCCTCTGCGCAGAAGGTGTAGCGGGTCTTGGCGGGGGGAGGATCCACAAGACCGCCGATTACTATCTCAAGCATGTTAACAGGTCAGCTGGACGGGTATGCCGGAGAGCTGGAGGATTTGGTTCAAGTGCTGGCTGTATATTGGACATCCCTTCTTGAGGAAGTCCACGGCGAATTTGGGCCTCCTCGACGGGTCTAGCCGTATCAAGGCCATCCTCGCCGGCGCCGTGTTGACTAAGTAGCCCTCGTAGCGCCATATCTGATACAGCTCCTCCCTCCTAGGCGGCTTCACCACTGCGCGGGGGTCGCACATTGCGACGAGGGCGTATCTGCCGCTCCTCAAATCAGCCGCTATTCTTTCAACATCTCTCTGCAAAACGAAGCCGTAGATGCAGAGGCGGCGCTCAACCACGCCTGGTATGCGGAGCTGGGCGTCGTCTATCCAGTGGCGGCTTTTATGCGTTTGTCTTATGACGACGTAGTCGCCCGGGCTCTTAACAATGAGGAAGTCCCCAACGCCGGCGTAGGGCTCGTTTACCACCTGCCAAAAACTGGAGAAGAGGAGGCCTTTGTGTCTGACAGGTATCTGCATTACCTCCGTCGGAGGCGGCGTAGTGGGCTCAGGCGCCGGAGGCGGCGGTGTTGGAATGGGCGCCTCTGCGGGGGGTGTCTCTTCTGTCTGTGGAGTCTCGTTGTGGGGCTGTGGGGGTGGCTGCGCCTCCATCATGCGCCAGATTTCGCGCATGTCCACCGTGCCAGCGCCGCGTCTGTACTCCACCTTCTCGTCCTTCTCGCCGCACAACATCGAGGGGCGGTATAAGCACTCTGTCCAGTCCGGCCTCTCGCTCATACAGCCTCCTTGATAGCCACCTCCAGCGGGATTTTGACGTGGTATTTGATCTGCCTCGGGGAGAGCTCTATGACGCCCATGGCGTAGGGCTTCTTCCCGGGGCTAGCGGATAGGCCGCCGACTGTTTCGCGTGGCGTTGTGGCGCTGATTAAATACTGCACGTCGTCTCGGTCGAGCATAAGCACCTTAACGCTACGCTCAAGCGCGCGCAGAGTGCCCCCCAGCTGGAGGGCGAACCCAGCAGACTTAATGACGTCGTCGGGGAGGTGGTCCGCCAGCTGGGCAATCAGCCAGATCGCTAGGCCATATTTGCGCCCGCCTAGTGAGAACTGCCGTATAAGCGAAAGCACCGCGTTGGTGGCGACGCCGACTTCGGTGACTCTGGCCGAGTGCATGAGGAGAGCCGCCTCATCCACAATAACGACGGTCTCCACCTTCTCAGCAAACGGCCTCTCGCTCTGCTGAACCAAATACCACAGCAGAATTAGAGACACGAAGAAGGCCTGCGCCGTGGAGTCGTGCTTAAGAGCTCTGAGGTCCCACACCACATGCCTCACGCCTGCCAGATTAACCTCCTCCGGCTCCTCCACCCCCGCCGCCTTGGCCATAGCCTCCACGGCGGCTTTGGCGCTTACGGAGCCGTCCCCCGCGGGAGAAGCCAAGCCGAACTCCATCAAAAGCATCCGGAAGTACCTGTTGTTTTCCAAAGACCCCAGCGGCGGCACCTGCTGAGGCACTCTGAAGACTTGGGCGCCGATCATCCTGCCTAAAGCCACGTAGTCGCCGTGTGGGTCGACTATCACCAACCTCAAGTCGTCAAACTGCGCAAGCCTAAAGGCAAGGGTGCCCACCGTCCACGACTTACCCATCCCGCTCGGGCCTAAAATTACCGCATGCGCCACAGGCAGAGAGTCTATATCCACCTCCACGGGCCTCCCGAATTTGTCGTGGCCCACAAACAGCTTCCGGCCGCTACTCATGAGCTTCCCCCCGTAGAATATGGGGACGCGCGCCAAGTCGTGCGACAAAGCCTTAGTCATGTATGAGCCGCTGGGCGTCCAGAAGAGGACGTTCGCCAGGGGGTCTCTCCTGATCTCCAGCTGGGTGGCCAAGTCCTGCGAGCCGTATGCTTGAATGTATATAGGCCTCTCGTCATACTTCAGCATCCTTTCTAAGAGCTGGCTTGTCTTATGCAACTTAACCACTACGCCCCGCTTCTCTGAGATGCTTTCGTAGGCCTTGCCGAATTCTTTCTCCACCGCGGCCTCCGGCCTCGGCACAAAGGTCACTGCCCACTTCTTCATCTTGGCGATTGCCGACGCCTCCGCGCTTGCGAAGGTTTCGAGGGTCTGACGAGAGGTGCCGATGTCCCGCTTCGTGCCCACCGCCTCAAAGGCCAGCTCTATGTCGGCTTGACGGTACCACTTGCGCACGTTCCGGGCGTGGTACAACAACAGGGCACCCACCAGGAAGAAGGTCGGGTTGAAGAGGGCTAGCGCCAGCGGCGCCGCGGCTACGTACATAATCCAGCGGTCAGGCACGACCCTAAGCGACACCCACGTCGTGGGGTGCAAGACGAAGTATGTGCGGAGCACAGACTCGATGTGGGCAATGCGGGATTCATCCGGCGCCTTGGTTGTGTACCTAACAAACCTCTCGTTGCCGATTTGCACGATAGCCAGGTACTCAGTCGGCTGGAGGGCGAGGGATGCATACATCTCGTGGATGGCTTGAGCCGCCGCGATGCCGAACTCTGAACGCGTGGGCTCCGCCTTCCACAAGACGTGGTATATCTTGCGGCGTGGATCAAACGCAGCTAGGTATCTGCCCACCTGCATCTTCTCCCTATACGGCTCCAGGGGCCACCTGTGGCCGTATATCCACAGCAGTAGCCACTCCCCCCACAGCGCCGTTGTTGCAATTGCCATGAGGGCTGTGAGGGGGTGCGGCGCGAGGAGGGCCGCGGCGAGGGCGGCCAAGGTGATGTAGATGTAGATGTGGGGCCTCCTCATCGCCTCAACAACTTAACAGCCTCCTCACTCTTCCCGTTGTAGAGAAGTGTGATTATCATCTCCACGTCTGCGCCAAGCCGCTCCGCCTCCCTCACCAGCTCTAAATCTGCCGCGCGGCCCTCCAGCTTGAAGTAGGCGAGCATGCGGTAGCACGTCCGCTGGTCTGTGCAGGCCTTAGCCAGCTCCCACAAATCTTTAAACAAAGGCTTCACCCTATACATCCTGAGGAAGTCCTCCACCGTCAGCTCGACGTATTCCAGCTCCCACTCCTTATACAGCTTCTCAGCCTTGATGATGTCTCTAAAGCGCCTAGCCGCCTCCCTCGTCTTCCTCTTCTCCTCCTTCTCCCGCTCCTCTACGCGGCGGTACGCCTCGTCGGCTTCTCTTTTCATTTTTCTCAGGATGTCTAGGTGTTTCATCTCCCCGCTTGTTTGGCCGCCTCTGTTATCAGCATGATCTCCGTCTTGAGGTACTCCTCGGCGTCTTTAAGGGCTTTTAAGGCGAGACTTGGGTCTATGGAGGCTAGATGTCTGGCGACGTCCTCCGCCGAGGCTTTCTCGGGGATTGTAGGCGCTCCGGCGGCTTCGAGGGCTTTGTTTAGGGCGTAGATGAAGCTGGCCTTGGGCTTCTCCTCAATGAGTACGTCGACGGCGGCCAGCCGGGAGGCGGCGCCGTCTAGGCGCTTGATCATGCGCAGAACCGCGGCCCTCTCCTCCTCGCCGAGGGGAGCCCCGGCGAAGTACCTCCTCAACACCTCGTGGCGTTGCTGAAACTCGTCGGTGAAGGCGCGGAGCTCCTCCAGCCCCTTCTCAGCCGTCATCAACAAATTCCTCACCCAAAACGGCACCCGGTCCAGCCTCCACCAGAAGAGGTGGTAAGACCACGACCGCTTCGCCGCCGCCTCGTCCACCTTCTTCTGAACCTGCTCGTCGAAGCGGGGCGAAAGCACCCTCACCACCTCAACCACATCCCTCGCCCTAAACACCCTCCACAAACGCCGAACCACCTCCCTCACCCTCGCGAAGACGCCCATACGCCTCATTTCTTCACGTGTTTAGCTACCTCAGCCATGAGGTGGAGGAACGCCTTCTTCCACCGGCCAAGCGACGCGGCTTTAGGGTGGTGGGGCAGTATGGGGGGTGTGAGCTTGGAGTATGCCTTGGCCACTGCGGAGGAGTAGGGCAGTGCGACGGCTGAGTTGGCCAGCCCCTTGTATCTGCCTAAGTCGACTTTCTCGGCCATGTTTACGGCGAGGATGCTGTGGGCGGCGTCTGCTTTGAACTCCTGCACGAACTCAAGGCCGGGCGGGTCGGCGACTACCACCGCGATGTCAAGACGGGGCGTTTTGGGCATGGGCGGGAGGTCCACCACGGCTATGGAGACCTTCAGCCTCTCTAAGCTACGCAACGCCGCGTCCAGCGCCTCGGGGGTGCGGGTGACGGCCACCGGCACGTCTTCCCTCCCCGCGTAGACGCCGGGCTGAGTCCCGGCGGCCAGGAGGAGTGAGGCCACGGGGATGGGCGCCGTGTCGATGAGACCTGCGGCGGCCACGGCGGCGTTTAGGTAGAGCACGGCCGACGAGGCAAGAGTGCTCTTCCCTGTCCCCCCCTTGATGTAGGCAAAGCCTATCTTTATCATTTTTTGAGCATTAGCAACGCCACCTTTAGGTAGGGGTCGCTCTTCTTCTCCAACGCCTTTATCAACACGTCTCTACTAAGGCAGTTTATCAACTGCGCAGACACATCCTCGGGGGCTGAGGCAAGAAGCCTCACAAGGAGATCCCTCCAGTCCTCAGAAGGCTGAGGCGCCTCGGGCTCGGCGGCTTGAGAGGCCTCGGTCTGAGAGGCGGCGGCCAGCGCCGACGTAGGCTGGAGAGCCGCAGGCTGTGCCGCTGGTTGCAGAGGCACCGCCTGAGTCGGCTCGCCGGTGTCTAGGTCGGCTATCTTCTTGCCTAGTATTTGTGACCCTTTTTTGAAGTTTAGGATCATACCCCCGCTTGTAGGGTGGTGGGATAAACCTTGTTTAGGAGGGCTTCTATTGTCTTCTTGTTGTGTCTGTTGCGGAGGATGTTTTTCGCCACGGCTTCCCAGTGGAGGTCCTTCACGGTGCCCACCCGCCTTATGGTGTAGGGGGCGGTGTTGCGGGTGAAGAACGACGTGTTGTTTACCACGACGGCGTCGGCCAGCTTGAAGTATGCAGCATACTGCTCCGCCTTGATGTCGGAGACGCGGCTTACCGCGCGCACGTCTGCGACGAAGAGAATCTTGACGCCCTTCTCCTTCAGCCGCGTCAAAAACGAGAGACGCAGAGTAGGCGTAGTGTCGATGATGGCCGCGGGGGGCAGGCCCCGCGAGGCTGTAAACGCCGGCATGTTCTCCACCCATGCCTCAAGCGCGCGCTCCAGCTCGGCGATGGAGAAGTCGTAGAGCTGGTAGGCCTCCGCGGCGTCGTACCCCGCCACTAGGTAGAGGCCGTCGCGTATCTTGTAGACGGTGGGCTCCTCTCCCTTTAGAAACGGCGACAGCCAGCCGGGGGCGTACTCCGCCCGGAAGAGCTGGGAGAGCTCTGCCTTTTCCCAGTCGGCGTCGATCAGCAAGACGGGTTGGCGGCGGGAGACCGCGGCGTGGTATGCCATAGTAGCGACCAGTGTGGTTTTGCCTACTCCGCCATCGAGAGACGTCACGAGGATTATCACGGGTCTCAACGCGGTGGGGTGCGGATAAACCCTAGCCCCGCCTTTTCAGTATCTCCACCTAGACGTTGCCGCCTAGGGGCGTCTTCCTCTGCTCCTCAGCCGGCTCACAGCCGGGGCCGCCCTGGAGACGGCGCTGTCTGTGCTGGACAAGCTACCTCTACGCCTCCGCCGGCTCCGGGTCTCTTTTAGGCATCGTCTGAGGAGGATCTCTATGTTGGTGAGCTTCTCCTCTACGCCTCTCCACGCCTCTGCCTGTCTGAGGAGGCGCCTCAGCGCCTCCTCCACGAGGGCTGAAAAGGTGGTGCCCAGCCTAGCCACCGCCTCTTCGGCCTCAGTCACAAGGGAGGCGTCAATCGTAACGCATTTTGCTTTCTTCACAGGTGGAGAAAGGAGATGGGGGATAAACCGTAGGGCGGCGCGCCGCAACGCGGCGTAATATGAAGCTGGCGCAGAGTATTATACAGCGGCGCCGTGTTATGAAACCGTCGTTTTATACTACGCCGCGGTTAAGCGGAGTATTATGAATCCTGCATCTTATATTACGCCGTAGTCGGTGGGGTGTTATGAATCCGGCGTTTTGTATTACGGCGGTTAATGCTCCTCGTCGTTTTTGAGCAGTGTGGTGAGGGCGGCGAGGATTAGATGCGTGCCGTATCTAGTCTCGCCGGGCCAGCCGAAGGCCGAGGCCCTCCTCCACACCTTCCTCAGATACAGCTTAGGCAGCCCCAAGGCCTCAAGTTGCTCGAGGCGGTATTCGGCGTTTGGATCCACCGCCTCCACAACCCTCCACGCCGGGTGCCGGGGCCTCCTCTGCCACTCCTCATCGGCCCAGGCACACAACACGAAGCCCACCTCCCCGCCCAGCCTCCTCCCCCTCTGCATGAGAAAAAAGGCGGAGAAGAAAGCCGCAGCCACAGCCCTACGCCAGCTGGGGCGCTCCCCCGCAAGCCTCCTAACGGCGGGGGGTACTGCTCTGCCCAGCGCGTCCCAATCCACGGACTTGAAGAAGGAGCTGGCGTCGGCTCCCTCCAGAAGCGCCTCCAGCGTCTCCACGGCTTTGTACGCCGGCGTGAGGCGGAGGGCGGAGTAGAAGGCGAAGACGTCGGCGGCGGCGCCGAGCTCTGCGCAAGCCTTCTCCACAACGTCGGGAATCATGCGGAGAGGAGGAGGACGGGTAGAAATGCGTTACGTCAGTTTTCTAAGTTCCTCCAGTAGGCGCCTGAGGAGGGCTCTGCGGAGGTTTTCGGCCGAGGCCACGCCGCCCACCTCTCTCTTCAGCTCCGCCACGGCCTCCCCCACGGCCTTCATAAACTTCTGCATGAGGCCTCTCTTGTCCCTGCCGGTCAGCCCCGCCATGTCTTCAAGCAGTCTCTGCACGGGGACTCTATACGCCGTGGTGCGTAGATACACCACACCCCTCCCCGGCACACTGCTATACATCAGAAGGAGGGCGCATAGGCGGAGGCGGGCCTCCGCCACCTCCCTCCTCTTACACTCCCCAAGCAGAGACTCTACCAGCGGCATAGGCACCTCTTAAGGCTATCTACATCGGCCCCCAGGTACTCGGCTACACGGCGTATAAGCACTCCGCACCCGCCGCCGGTTTCCGAGCTATTTGCCAACACCCCTCCCTCGGAGGAGGCGCCTTTTGCGATCATCTCGCCGCCTCCAGATGAGCCGTCTGTCTCGTCGCCTTCCCCGCGGCGTAGCGAGGAGGACGTGTCTAGTCTCTGGGTGGCGCTTTCCAACAGCTTCTCCCTGATAGACGACACGTCGCAACATATGGGGTCTACGTCGCACCACCCAGTGATTTTGAGCACGTCGATGGAGAAGTATGTGCATGGTATGCCCCTCACATGTATGCCGAATTCTAGAAGCGTCTTGAGGGCCTCCTGTATGTCGTCGAATTTGTAGAGGTAGGTCGCCACGCGGCACTTCTCCGCCAGCTCCTCCCGCCACTCCACATCGCCGAAGATGAAGCAACGGCTGGGCGCATCCGCCGGAGGCGGCGCGGAGCAACAGTGGTACAAGTCTTGACACGCGCCGTCGCTGTCGTATACAGCCACTAGATATATGAGGTGGTAGCGGGCGCAGTAATCCTCCACAAGCCGCCCCTGGTAGCTGGTCGTTGCCACGTAGACGCCGGGGGGAGGCGGCGCCTCCCGCCGCTCCCAGCCCGAGAGAAATCTTTTTAAATCCTCTTTTATAGGGCTGAGCGGGGTCATACCCCTTTACGAATGTAAACACCAACGCCGGACGCCCCCGCTGAAACTCCGGCAGTTTCAGCGCGCCGAAATTGCCGGAGCTCCGCCGAGGCCCCCTTGGCGTTTTTTATAACTTTGTCAAGAGGCGACCGGGGCACGAATCTGCCAAGTGCCACGTCGATGTGAGGCAACCTGGCGTGGTCTAGCCAGTAGAGCCACTCAGCAAGGACGTGGTTACGGCAACAGCCGCTCCACGTGTTGGCTACCCAGACGTAGCCCCGCGCCGCCAGGGCCCTCAGCTCCTGGGGGAAGAGATGGCTGAGGTAGTAGTGGGGGTGGGCCCGGGTCGGTATCACGCCTCCCGTTGCCTTGTATAGGGTGTATGCGTCTCTCCGCCACGCCTCTCTGTATCTGTCGAAGGGGAGCAGGAGGGCGGCGGGGGAGAGCCGGATCCTCACGCCGCGTAGCTCCTCCCCCACGTCTATGCGGGGGAATTTCATCCTGGCGCCGAGGCTAAGCCAGCGCCTCTCTACATACGCCCTCCACTCCTCTCCGCGCTCCCCCTCGAACCTAACGCCGAGGAGTCTCCCCGGCGACTCCTCAGGATACTCAAAGAAGAGATCCACGAGAGAGTAGAGATCCTTAACGCCGAGTAAGCTCATCTTGCGCATAATCGCCTCCACACACCTCCAGCCCAACAACTCCTCCCAAGCACGTGGGTCGCGGTGAATCAATACGGAAGGGTCTATGTGCGGTCGACAAGCCATGGCTCTGTGCGCGGCGTTGCTACGTCGGACAGCAGCACAGCTGGCTTCGCCGTCCCCAGCGCAGACGCGCCGCGGCGCATGAACATACACAACGCCAAGAAATGCTCTCTAAAAAATACACTAGTTACAAAATAGAGGCAAGACACACCTCCTCAAAACTTCCTCAAAACACAATATAGAAATGTATCACATGAAGCTTGATAGTTTTTGTGAAGTGTCTCTCCCCCTAGGACAACCGCATAGATACAGAGGCGAGAACCAACGTCAACAATGAGGAGGTTCTCAACGCCCACGCTTCCGACCGCATTTACTGCTACCGCCCCTCTTTCTGCGCTACTAATCCTCGGCGTGTTTTTCCGCAACGCCGCGGACATCCACATGTAGGGCTGAGAGGTCCTTGTGCGATCACTACATAATCTTCGAGATATCGGAGAATTGTATAGACGGTTTAAGTTTTAGGCAAATAGGGGTCTACAGCGTTATGCCACACATCACATCCCTCGGCAGATTTGCGCCTTCTCCGTCAACGTGTGAAGAGGTCTGTAAGGGGGTTACACCGCCTTAAAAGGCCATATGGCCGCGTGTTGTGGAAATCTGGCCGCGCGGGACCTGCGGTCCGGCTTGAGACAGGCGACGTTGAGTAGTATTGCGAAGGTCTCTAAATCATTGTGTCAAGTCTTTTGCCGCCGCGTGCCTCTCGCCCACGCGGGGGATCTCATCCCGGCGCCGAGGCTCAGCCGGCGCCCCTCTGCGTATGCCCTACACTCCTACCTGGCGCGGGGGTCGCGGTGGATCGGCACGGAGGAATCCACCTCCGGCCTGCAGGCCGCGGCCCCCACGGCCTTGACGGCGTCCCGCCTAAAAACCTTCCGCCCTAGCCCGGCGGGCGCCCGAGGAGGGGACTAACGGGTTATACCTGAGATACACCTGAGACGCGGACAAACCGTAATAAAGGCCCGTTTTGCCGCGCCGACCTATATATCCAGACCCTTTGAGCGCTGAGCCCAATATATACTGTATATAGTATGGGGCATGGCATCCCCGCGGCCGATCCGCACCGCGCCGTCGCGGTGCGCCCAGGCCCTCGGCCTCCGGCGTCAAGGCGCCTCCCTCTCCACGGGTCTGCGGCGCGTGGGGCCTCGCCCGAAAAACCAACGATCTAGCCGGGCTGGCCCACCCCGCCTACCCCCACGCGCGCCCTGCGGCCTTTACAAAATTTGTGATGTTTGGATTTACGGCGTCTTAAACCTTGCATATTCGAGAGAATGATATTTTTGTTTATTGAGAAATACGCCGTATTAAGCCGCGTCACTTCGGCGATCTTTATTTCAATATATTATTATCACTTATAATTATAGCGATTTTGCGAAAAACTTTTAAAGTCAGGCTTTCCCGGGTGCATGGAGCGGGCGGGTTGCCCCTCGTGCGGAGGCCCCCTCGCTGTCAACTGGCAGAGGGGGGAGGTGGCGTGTACGCAGTGCGGCCTGGTGGTAGACGACCTAGTCGATACCGGCCCGAGCGGCGCGTCTACGATGCGTCCCAGCTCGCGCGGATGCGCGCGGCCCCCCTGAGGCTTGCGGGCAGGACGGAGATGGGCGTGGGGATGGGGCACGGCGCCCGGTGGCTCTCGCTGGCTTCGATAGGGATACCCTTAACTGGAGGGGGCGAGGCTCGCGTCGATAGGCGCCGAGATAAGCAGGGTTAGGAAGTGCGCCGGAGCCCCGCGCTACGCGGCGGAGGCAGTCTCGGCCCTCGTGAGGAGGCATGTGTACGACCCGGAGGGCTCGGCCGGGGCCGCAACGGCCCTGTGGCTCGCCTCTAAGGATCTGGGCGAGCTAAGGCCCCTTAGGGACTTCCTGAGGTGTAGCAAGGCGAACAGGTCGGCGGTCAGGAAGGCGGCGTGGAGACTTGATGAGGCAGTCAGGTGTTGGAGGCCTCCTTTGGAGGAGGAGTATGTGGGAATTGTGGCCGCGAGAGCGAATCTGCCAGCTCCCGCGGCGAGGAGGGCGCTGGAGATTCTGGCCAGAAATAGGAGGGCTGTCGCGGGGAGGAGCCCCTGGGTTCTGGCCGCGGTGCCCCTCTGTCTCGCCGCCTATAAGCAGTATAGGATGCTCATCCGCCTCGCCGAGGCGGCGTGCGTCGCCGTCTAGGGCGTTAAGAACGCGGCGAGGAGGATCGGGGCATGAGCGTTGACGCGGGCGGGGGCATGAGGACGGAGACATTACTGTCGAGGGTCTAGGGCTTGAGTCCAGCCGCCTGGAGCCCCACGAGGGCAGGGTGAGGGAAACCTGCAGGCCTAAGAGGCTGTCGGCATTCGCGGCGAAGGAGTACGTGCAGATACTGTGAGGAGTACCCGCCAGCAGCGAGGAGGGCGCCTAAAGTTCCACCGGGGTAAAGCCGGCTTTTTTCCTCCCCCTTTCCCCTCAGGCCTGAACCCGGACGCCGATCGACATTATTTTCTGTCGAGCGGAACGGCGTCTTAAACCACATTACCTCCAGACGCTTTACAGAGATAATTTTTCTACAGGCACGCTGTGTGGTTATATTTATCTTGTAGTCCCCTGGTTGATTGCCCTAAGTACTGGCACTCCGAACTCCGAGTTGTCCAGCTTCCAAATCTCGAGGGTCCTCTTGTCGACAGCCTTGACCTCAAAATTTAAATTTTAGCGGCCTAATTAAGGGAGTAGTCATGGCGACCCGCAGAGAGTTCAGAATGCTCGGGACGACGCCGCGAGCCAGGCCTGCATCCGAAAGGCCCCGCGAGCACGGCCACTAGGGTTAATAATTAAGCCGCGATCAGGTACAATGATGACAAGGCGTTAGGGGCGTCGCGTCACCGGCGCTGGAACTGCTGAGCCTCACCTCTCTGCGGCGGCTCGTCTCAGTCTCTGTAGCGCGAAGGGGACGTAGTGCGCCGTCCCCACGCTCAGCTCTAGGAGAACGTATGGATGTCATCCACGAAGGACATGGAGAGGGTCATCTCCCTGAGGGCTCTGGCCAGCCCTCCAGCCGACTTCTTGATCCTCACGGCCTCGAGCCGCCTCAGTCTCTCCAAGCCTGGCTCGGTCGAGGGCTCTTGGCCTCGGCGGATTTATAAAGTCCGAAGAAGTAGCTCTTCAGCTCCTCGGGCTAATATACGCACGGCGTATTGAAACGCACGGACCTGCACAACCTCTATATAAATCAGCATACGTCCACTCCTCACAGATCAGCGTAGCTCAGCCTCTTCCCGTATGGGCCGGGCTACAACCCTATAAATACTCCACCCCGTCACGGTCTTATACAACTCTGTACAGCGCATGAACCCCCCGGATGCTCTCCACAGCATGCTATCATTTATCTTGTAGCCGCTTCTGCGGTACATCCTCGGCCTCTTCCCGATCAAGGCCTCCATGAGGGTTGCGAACCTTTCGGCGCCTTTGTCTGCGCCAACTGCGGCGCAACCCACGGCCGCATCTTTGCCGTATCTGCCGAACGTCATCGCGTAGCCGCCCTTGACGCTATCTATCTCTGCTATTATGGTGATCTTCAGGTGGGTTCTGCCGCCCCTTCCCTCCTCCACCCGCGCCAAACATGCCACAGCCTCAGTCCATCTACGCCCCCTAAGCGTTGCCCCCACCTCTTAGACCTCGTCTCTGATAGCCGGCACAGTCCGCTATTAAACATGCGGCAACCCTCCCTGTTCACAAAGGCCGCAACGACGCCTTTAGCATCAAGTTGTCCTCAGAGATGCCCCACCCAGCTCCGGATACGCCCGACTATCTTCTCCAAGACCTTAGGGAGAACCCACCGGAGGCGGTCACAGCGGCTACGGGCATGTAGAGCTTAAGCGCGCCAACCTCTAGGGCGCGGCGGCCACGGCGTACGGCATAAACGGCATAGCAACCGTCGCGATGGCCTTTACGAGGAGACTTGTTTCGATCGGAGCGTCTCCGCCGCTTGCCTACACGCCATCGGGCCACACGGGCTGGATGAACAGCCCGACGGGTCTAGGCTCTACGAGGGTTAGCCTATAGCGTGAGTATTGCGGAAAAAGGCAGGGGACGCTTGCACCCCACGTCGAGCCGGCATTCAGGCAGAGCCACGAGCGGACATATGCCGCTTAAGGTACATCGATCCTAGTGCCGAAGTACAATACAATAGACAGCGAAATATTTAAACGCCAGGATTAGCTTTAAGCTATTAGGGTTAGAGAGTGCTTATTTCAGCGAGAGCCTTAATAATTCCTTGATACGTTCAAAAGGTAGGAGGTGGGCTACATACAACAAAGCTACAGATGCTGTGGTTGTGAATTGCCCTCGTTTTGCTGGTTGCCCCTGCTCCGCAAGTCCTACGAGGTCCTTGAGCTGATTTAAATCGCGGCGCTTAACGGCATCTTCTATCGCGGGCCATATATCGCCGGGCGGTACACCAGGCTTAACTGTCCAGAGACCCCGTTTAAACCCCTCTTCGCGCATCTTTTGAGACTGGTCGTAGATAAGTTTATAGAGCACATTTAACCTCTCTGGGTCTGCCAGAATATCCAGAGCGCCGCGTGCATAAGTCTGCTCGAACTCGCTACGCGTCACTATATCACTGCATTGCACGAAATCGCAACCAGGTATCCAACGCCCATCAGGCTCGGAGCCGCTGAAATATGACCTTACAACACGTGAGGCGTATTGGGGGAAGTCCAGAGGATCGCTGAGTGCGAAAAGCGGCGAAAGATCGCAAGTCTCGGTTTCGCAGATAATGTACAGGCGGTGTGAAAAATGGGATAGAGAAGCGGCAGAAACGCTGTCCTGCACTATAGCAACGTAATATGTTCTCGTCAGCAACTTTAACGTAAACCATCGACCCTCAGAGGGCTCAGTTCCATATGTTAGACATACAGAAGTTATAGACGTAGTTAAAGTTTTTGCATGGGGACCTACATCCATAGCTCTATACATAGGCAAAGTAACAGAAGGCCATAAGAGGACGCAAGTCAACGACGGCGGCACCTCGTCAATCGGCGGCGCCCTCTCCGCCTTCGGGAGTTCCGTATCGGCAGAAGGCGCAGGCGCCGAGAAACGCCAGAAAGCCCATCCTCTGGGAGTCAAGATATGGCGGAACTCCTCCTCCGCCATAAAACAGCACTTCGAGATGTTTTTGAACTTAACGCCATTCCTAACGTGGCCGTATCATACCGCAAGGCAAGCGTCCTATTATTTTTAAATATCAATATTTCGCTAAAGACATGGAGAGAATCCAGCCGGAGGTTTGGAATCTTCTTTTACGTGGCTTCAAATACCTTGTCATATCAAGCGCGATATCTGTATTTTGGTGGTGGTTTATCCCCCTTCTAACTCTCGGTTCTGTAATAGCGGTATTCGCAATCTCAAAATATCTCCGCGTAGCTTTAAAAGAACTTAGCAAAATAGATAACAAGTTCAAGACATGCAATAACGGAATTACTATTCTCTTTCTAGGTTATGTATTTGCCGCCGGCATTTACACATACATGTATTCCATATTTTTGCTTCCCGTAGGTATTCTCCTAGGTTTTACCTTAACTGCATTTAGGCTATATAAGATATATAGAGATTGGCGATTCTTAGCGGCAAGTATTATATATGTCCCAGAGGCGATCGCCTCTATCTTTTTACTCGTTGGCGTGTTTTCGGTGGTAGGACATATGCTAATCTACAGCGCTCTAAAATCAATAACCAAAAAGCTCCCAGAAATCACCTCGTAAAAATCTTAAAAATAGAATATTGCAAGTTTCTCAATTTCTATGTCACTACATCGCTAATAACATCAGTAAGTTTCTTTTGTTTATAAGTATCTTACTAAAGAAAAACATGGTTATTAATTCCTGCAACCAATAGAGACTAAAAATTTTTAAGCATAGGATGAGATTAATTAATGTGGTTCTTCGGTCCTAACATCTTCGATGCGATTGCCAACGGCGAAGTTGAGAAGGTCAGAGATATCTTGGAAAGGAGTACAAAAGCGTTACAGCGGCGTAAGGACGGTTTTTCTCCTCTACACTACGCCGTGCATTACGCGGCGCAAGAGAGTGATCCGGCGATGAGACGTAGGCGTCTCGATGTCGTAAAGTTGTTGCTAGAAAAGGGGGCGGATCCCAACGACAGGGAAGAGTCGCGGGGGAGGACGCCCCTACATATAGCCTCCGAGTCTGGCGACATCGAACTTGTGGACCTCCTTATTAGATACAGAGCTGATGCCAATGCACCAGATAGGGATGGGAACACCCCGTTGCACTACGCCGTGATGAGGGGCCACAAACACGTCGCTGAGTTCCTTCTAAAAAATAGAGCCAATTCTAATGCGCAAAACAAGGACGGAAGAACCCCTCTTCACATCGCGGCGTTAAACAACAACATCGAGCTTGTGCAACTGTTGTTGCGCTACGGCGCCAACCCTCAAAAAAGGGATGCGGCAGGCAAAACCCCAATAAACCTCACAACAAATGAGGAACTTGCGAGACTACTTGAACGGGAATACAAAGACAGACCGCGTGGGGCTCAACGCGCCGAAGTCCGTAATATGGTTGCCGGCCGGAACATCCCCGTGCAGCCACCTCCGCCCCACGATGCTCTTAGACACGGCGCACTTCGCCACCATAGCCGACCTCGCGAGCAACTACCTCCGCTCCACGATGCCGCGATGAATCGGAATCCGGGTTTACTAAATCTGCTCTTGAGTAAAGGCGGTAACCCTAACGAAGTGGATAGTCTCGGCAGAAACCCACTTCATATCGCCGCAGGTGCAGGATGTCGCGAGTGCGCCGATTTGCTCATCCAAGCTGGCGCTGACGTAAATGCTAGAGACAAGAACGGTCGCACCCCGCTTCACTATGCTGTGTTGTATGGCCGCCTCGCAGTGGCCGATCACCTGCTGAGAAAAGGCGCGGCGCCAGACGCAATAGATAGTACAGGAAACACGCCATTGCACTACGCCGTTATGAAAATACGTCCTGATCTTGTGGAGCTTCTTCTACGACACGGCGCTGACCCGAACGTGAGAGGGTATAGAGGCTGGACACCGCTATATTATGCAGTGGTGATAATCGAGAAGGTTAATAAGGGAGAGAGAATTGCCGATTTAAAAAACATCCTTGGGATGATCGACCTTCTTTTAGAGAAGGGGGATCCCAACGTACCTAACATTGACGGCTGGACGCCGTTACATAAAGCCGCCGCGGTGGGCGCTGTGGATGTTGTGGCAAAACTCCTAGAGCGCCACGCCAACCCTAATGCAACAGATAAGATCGGCCGGACACCGTTACATACAGCGGCGCATAAAGGCCACGGGGCTGTCGTAAAGCTTCTACTCCAGTACGGCGCAGATATCTGCGCAAGAGATCGTCAGCGTAGGACGCCTTACGATTTAGCTACGGGAGATGCAAAAAGAGAACTAGAACTGGTGTTGAAGAAAAAGGGCTCTATATATTGCTAAAGTAGTCCTCTATCCGAAGAATTCTTTTTCTTTATAATGAGGGCTGTTATGTTGTCTATACTGCCCTTTTCCATGGAATACGCAACCAGTCTATCAACGATCTTATTCTCATCTTCTTCCTCAGTAATTATTTGCCATATTTCGTAGTCGTTTAGGACGTCAGTTACGCCGTCTGTTGTTAGCAATAAACCGTCGCCTTCGTAGAGTCTTAATTTGAAGAGGTCGATTGGCTCCACCCTTCCGTAGTATCCCACTAGGTTTGTTATGGTATGCGCCTGGGGATGCTCGACGATGATTTTTCTCTTGTGTTCAGCGCGTTCTTTAAAGTCCATCGCCGCCAGTCTGCGCATTTCTTTCTCCAGCTCGCTCCAAGCCACTGAATGATCTCGGGTTATTTGGTGAATCTCCCCGTCTCCGAATAGATAGAGGCGGGAATCCCCCACGTTCACCACATAGGCGTTATCATCCAATATGACGACGCCTGTGAGGGTAGTTCCACCGCCCACGACGCTGTCTAGGACGACACTGTTGGCGTAATTTATGGCGTCGCGGAGAATTTCGGCGATAAGTACATCATCGTGAATATGCGACGCCCCTGCAAACAAACGCTCAACGACTCTTGCAGTAAACGTCGCGACCGCGACTCGGCTGGCCACATCACCAACATTAAGCGTACTTACTCCGTCGGCGACAGCGGCGACCAGCCCGTAGCGGCCGTTAAGCTCCGGCCTACAGATAGAATACGAATCTTCGTTAAGTGTTTTTCTACCCGCGCTACTTCCGGCGGCTACTCTATACATTGCCTAGCTTGAATTTAAGGAATATATATGGCAACTGTAAAACCTCACTAAACGCCAGCACTACCTCATCGCCGTCTAGAAGCTCTACCGGCCTGCTTGAAGTGCCAGGACACATGCGTCTACAGCCCGGCGAGACGACTATGAAGCTTCCACGTCTCTTGATCGCCGTGCCGTTTACGCTACCTAGGTCTCTAATCAGCCACATATCGCTCCCCTCGTCGTATAGAATCTCAACATGCCTATCCTCGAGATAGCCATACGGGTCGTCAAGCGATATATCTGCACGTCTCCCTATCGTTACAGTGGCTTTTTTACCTGGATCTAAGACCCATTTCTGATCCTTATAGAAAAGATAGGCACGGCGTTCTTGAACCAGCGCATTACTAAGCTCTACGCCATCCCAGAATCTGTTGCGGTAGTCGGGATCTAGGGCCTTAGATAGCACCCACGAGAGCTTTCTTTCGTACTTACCACAGACAACTAGGTTGCAGGGCATATCTACGAGGCGACCATCCGTGGCAATATATCTCACGATTCGTTGTTGCGGCGCTAGCCTGGCAATTTGTGCATCGAGCGGCTTTAGAATGCTCAAGACAGTAGCACCCCACATATACACATCGGAGGATTCGTAGAACTCACCTCTTACTATTTCAGGAGGCGAGAAGCCGGGCTTCGCGACTTGCGTCCCTTGCCCTCCCCCTTTCTTGGCTGTGCCGAAATCTATTAACACAACTCTGTAATTATTGTGGGGCTGGATTATGATGTTATCAGGTGCGAAGTCTCTATGAAGTCTCCCAATTCTATGAAGGAAGGCCAGCGCGTCTGCAAGCTGAACCGCGACGTTGTACCCCACGTCGGGGTCAAGCCCGCCAGTCTTTACAACGTAGTCAGCTAAATTCTCGCCCTCGACGTATTCCTCAACTACGACGGGCGTAGCGCCTATGTGTCCAAAATCGACGAACTTAACTATGTTGGGATGACCGCCGTATTTGTTCCATATATCTCTCAGAAATTCCGCCTCCTTCTCAAGCTTCTCTACGATGAGGTCTATTGGGGCGTTGCCGCCGGGATTCGGCTGTTTTATTACCACTTTCCTGCCGCCGCGGTCCTCCGCAAGGTAGGCGATGCCCATCCCCCCGCAACCTAACACGTTCCTGATTGTGTATCTGCCCAGTACTACGTCCCCTATCTGCAGCGGGGCTTGGCAGGAGCTCACCCGCCTACGTTGGAGAGCCTGTCGATCCTAGTCTTACCGTCCAAGTTTTGCGTGCCTGACACCCTCTGCGCAAGCGCTGCGAAGTATATATCCCTAGCCATGAGGCTTCTGGCAACGGGCTCAGCGAGTAGCTTGTTCAGCTCGGCGAATTCAGCATCTGCGTTTAGGTCTTGCTTCGTTTTTTCTAGTATCTTCGCGGCGACGCGGGCGACCTCGTGGTACAGTCTCGCCTCTGGGCTTTGCTCATCTGTGCTGTTGGCCGTCACGAACTCCACCTCTACGGGTTTTGTGACGGTGCCAAACGATACGGTAGCAATTTTCCGCCTCCCTACATCTCTAGAGTACGTAGTAACCCTAAAGCTGGCCATTACTATATCACGGGCAGAGACGGCGCCTACGTCCCACGCGGCGGCGCGGGGGTCTAAGGCTCTGAGGGTTGGATATATGAGAAAGGCCTCCTCTACCGTGGTGACAACCTCGGTCTCAACCTTGAGAATAGGCTTCTCAATTACTATGTTCTTTATAACTGAGACTATAGCCTGCGTAAGCCCCTCGATCTCCTTGGCACCTTTTACATGCCTCATGCGGCCGCCGCCTATCTTAGCCATCTCTTCGCAGAGGGCCGGGTCGTAGTCGTCTCCGATGCCGTATACAAAGGTTATTATGTTATGTTTTTCTCTCGCCAGCTTTATCAGCTCGAGCACGTGGTTCGGGTCGGCAACGTCCGTCGGCCTCCCGTCGGTGGCGACGATCATAACTCTCGTATAGCCCGGTTGGGTCTTAGAGAGAACATCGATAGCCGTGGTCAACGCCTGATATAGAGACGTGGAGCCGCCGCAAGGGATCGACCTAATTACCGACTCGACCTCGGCTACGGCATATTTCTTCGTTGCCGAATTTATAGCAACTACCGCAGAAGTGGAGAAAACGATTAAAGACAAGACATCGTCGTCTTGCAGGTCGTTTCGAAACCTCCTCAATATGGCCTCCTTTGCCGCCTCAATCTTTTCCCCACACATCGACCCGCTTACGTCTAGCACAAATGCCATGTGTACCTTTCGGGGGTTCTGAGAAACGAATTCCCTCAGCTCCTTCGAGGGGACTATCTTCGCCAGTATATACACATCGCCCTCTTGGCCCGCCGTGAGCGTTTGTCGGTTTTGGTATATCTCCACCTGAAGAGGACTTGCCATGTTACACCCGGCTTAAAAGTATTTAAATTTTAGTAGCCTTTTTCCACATGCCCAAAGTAAGATGTTTTAACTGCGGGGCAGAGTTGGAATACGACCCTAACAACCCGTACTGCCCCGTATGCGGAGCGGCAATCCCTCCGGCGCTCGCTCAGTCTCAGCAAACTGTGGAATCCCCACCTCCAGCTCCTGCTCCGCATAGACCCCAGCGGTTCGTAATCTACGCAGTAAGAAGGGACAGCACGCGGGAAAAGGTGGCCGAGGTTGTGGAATCGGGACCTGAAGTTGTTCTGGGGCGGAGGGAGCTGGCGGCCTATGCGTGGAGAGCTCCCGACACCATTTCGCGCGTCCACGTCAAGTTTAGGGCTTCAAACGGCAAGCTGTACATAAGAGACGATGGCTCCACCAACGGAACTTATGTTGACGGGGAAGACATAAGAGGCAGAGGAGATGTGGAGATAGACCAGAAGAAAGAAATTTTGTTGTGCAACACCGCAGACCCAGTGGTGAAGCTGGTGGTAGAGCGTCTTTAAGTCACTAGGCAGCGCCTATCCTGATAAACAATAGGCGCATAGAACAGCACCAGCGATACTAAGAAGACATACAGCCATCTGCCCGCGAGCGTTGCGATGGTCTCCGAGAAAACTATTTGCCTAAAGTTATTGATTGCCGTTATATACGGCCCCGCAAGAGACCACGTTATAATGACGAGAATTGGTAGCGCTATGCTCAATGTCAGTAATTTAATTAACGCGTTGCGCCATCCTAATCTGAGGCCTTCACACATAACCACATGAAATACATACGTAAGCGCAATGGCCAACAACAATCCAGCTAATGTATCAATAGCTACAGTTGCAAGCGCGAGGAGGAATATTCCCACTAGTTTCGCCACTTCGCCACATCCGCTTCCATTCCCGCTGGGAGACAGAGAGTAGGATTCGCGCATATTGGCGACTTGCAAGTTGGCTAATGCCCATCCGGCGCCTATCTTCTGCATAGTAGCAGTACCGTTATGGTAGATTCCAAAATTCTCTACTTTGATCGTCAAGTCAAACTTCTTACGGTCTGCTCTATCCTCTACGAGGCGCGCAACTAACTCGACTCTATGGGGAGGTATCTCAAAAGATGTAGCGTCTTCAGATTTTCTGCGATGTATTAACCTGCACAAGAGCTCCGATATTTTCTTCCGTAGTAGCTCTTTTTCAGAGAATAATCGAGAGCTACCTTCAGCCTTTTTTAGGTTTATCCACGGGAAACCTGAATAAGTAGCATGTAAAGTGTGAACGATTCTAGATACTGGCAGAAGAAGTAATGTTAATTCAAGGGCCAGTGTACGATCGCTTGCGCTCATCAGTACAGTTATGAGCAACGTTAAAACAAATATCAATATATAGATTATATTTAATATGACTTCGCCAGTGCTGAAACGCCTAGCTAAGTAAATGTATTTTAAAAATAACAATATATATAAAGAAACAATCAACACAGGTGTCCAGGCTACAAAATAGGAAATAGGCATTCCGGTGTATATTGACACAGACAATATAAACATTAAAATCACAAATATGTATAATATTTGTTTATCATATGTATTTATAGATATAAAACGATTAACTGTAATTAATAAAAGCAAATAAACAATTGAGTATAAATTGAAGAAGATTAATGGTAAGACGTTGACTATAATTAAAAGCGGTATAAATTTATATGTAATATTATGCATACTTTCTTTAGTAAACAGAAGCAATATGTAGCTAATAAGAAAGATGAGTATAGACGCTTCAATTGATAAGTAAAGCGCCGTGTCCACAGTTAATTTATAGTTTCTATATAAATTTGATATTATTCCCATATTATTATGTCCAGTTTCTTCAAAAATGCTTAGTACTGTTTTCAGCAAGTAGCTTATTGGGCTTGTTGGATACATCTCTAGTTTCCCTGCGAAGGCAGTCACTGTAGTCTTATAGCTGTACTCCGGCAACACTATGGTGAGCGAAAAATTAGGCGGCGCCTCGATTACGTAGTCCTTAACAGGTCTTAGGTAGAGGTCGTGCACCACTATTTCCATCCTGGTGGTGAGCAACGTGTAGTTGCCGTCGGTTTCTACTGTGTAAGTCACGTTGGTTATGGGGTACTGCATGCGGTAGGTGTACCTAGCCTTAGTGGCGCCGGGAATACAGAAAGCCTCCACCTGCCCTCTACCAGAGACGACCGGCTTACCGTTGAAGAGGACCTCCACATCTAGGGGCTCGCCGGTGGAGGTCCGCCCTACGAAGAGACAACGCCTCCCCTCCACAACCACCGTGGCGTTGGGTCTGAGCGCTATCCGCCTCCCGCCGTATGTGAGGTAGCCTGTGCCGGCGAAGGCGACTACGCCGTCTCTTTCCACAACCACGCCCGGCTCGGCCATGAGGCGGAGAAACTGGGCGGGGACGGGCAAGCCGTCTCTTCCAACTACAAAGGCTCTGTCGGGGCCTTTAGGCGCGGTCAAGACGACGTAGGCCACCTTTATCGCAGACTGGGGCGTGTCGCTCCAGTACAGCTTAACCGCGCTCCCGTTCCCCGACACCACCGAGTAGTACCAGCCGGTGGAGACCGCGGCCGACCTCCACGAGTCGTTGTAGAAGACTTCTCCCCTCGCTGCGTATTTGCCCACAGTACACACCGATATGTTGCCGCTAGCTCCTAGTGGCACCTCCCACGGCTTGGTCTCGCGTCGCCCCGCGAAGTAGGGCAGGGTCAATACCTCTACATATATGGGCTTCCCCACCCCGAAGTTCACCAAGAGGTATGCCTCAACGCTAAGGTTCGTCTTTACCCTCACAGGTCCAGACACGTTTCCCCAAAACTCCGCGACCCACAAGTTGGGCTGGTAGGCGTCGTCCACGCGGTAGAGCGTGTGGTTAACAGGGACTTCGGTGTTTCCTATGTAGACACGAATTGGCGGCTTCTCCGTGGTGTTATATACAGCCATCATGAAGCCGTAGCAGCTTCCTTTACATGTGCCGAAGTCACTAACATAAGCTCCACATCGGTAATAAATATCAACGAGGCCGCTGTACTTGATGGTGGCGGCATGAATTAAGGCGGCTGAGAGGAAGAAAGCAAAAACTAAGCTCAACAACACTCTCCGCATGTTTTTATCCTATATAGCTGTTTTTAAGCATTCTGAAGTATCAGTTAAAAGTTTTTCTCCAGATTAACTACAGATATATGCCCATAGTAACACAGTAGGTTGCCAGGTCTTCTCTAGGTAACGCTCGCCGACAAATAGCGAACGGCTATAGGGTATTCAGGTGCTGTCGGCGGATACAGGTACAAGGAGACTACGCACCTCTCTCTCGCTTTTAAGGTTTGAATTTTACCTCGATGTTAAGGAAAGTGAGGCGATGGCTTGAGCCTCACCTCTTGTCATTAGTAAAAGCTGGATTTGCAAGTTGCAGGACATATCTTGCATTGTTACTACTCATAACCGTAGTGCACCGCAGATTGCCGCTTGCCACAAGACCCCTAAGCCGAACTCGCCTCGACAGTAGGCGAACTCAGGCAACAGACCTCGGCTCCTTGCTAGGTACTGATGCTGTGTGCCGCTTCGGTGCAACCCGGCGGTGCGTTAACCCAACATTTATAAAATCAGGCACAAAAATATCCTGGAGGAGGAAGTTAGGTCTGCGGGTAATCTCGGGTACATCGGCGTTATTATAGAACTTGCGGGGCTTATAACGGCTGGCATAGCGACGCTGGTAGGCTACATAATGGAGCTCGTAGCCCTAAAAAGATTGGCCGAGGCTCTCAACAGGCATGCAATCTGGGACAACGCCCTAAGGGCAGTGGTTGTTGCCGTTGTAGGGACCATAACGTTGATAGCCTTATTCTTAGTCCTCCTCTTTAGGCCTACGTGTTATGAACCCCTCTGCACTTACTTGTGGTGGCACTTCTTCGAAGTCTTGGCGGGTTTCTTCGTTCTTGCCTACGTGTTCGTACTACTCACAGGTAGGTATTACAGAGACGCCTATAATGAACTCGCCGTCGCCACTGGCGTCAAGGACTTCAACGAGGCCGCCAAATGGACTTGGCTGGGCGCCCTCCTCTTCATTATTCTCATCGGCGGTCTGCTGTCGTTCGTGGGCAGGGTATATGCCTTAATGGGCTACAACGCATTAAAGAGCTGGAAACAAGCACAACAATAACCTCAGCCTTTTTCAGTATTATTTTTATTTACTCGAAATCTGCCGGATGCAGTTATCTTTTTACAAATAGATTTTCTTTGATAGCTTAAGGCTCATTCGTGATGAAGCAGGTTATCCAATGGTAAGGCATGTCTGAAGCAGTGGAAAGACTGCATGGACCTCGCGGGTAAGCTTGGAGGTTTATTCCCGTTACGGAGATGATGACCGGTTTTCCGCTTTCCAGGAAGAACTTGACTGACAGGGACCTCTATACGTATGCTTTGGTCCTGAATGGAAGGTGACCTTCGGATACAGCGACCTAGCTGGGCCCTTCGGCCTATGCAAGTATACCGTTATTATATAGCCCATCTGGGCGTCTCCCGACGCCCTCAAGTGCTTCTCCGTGGCCTCACTGCCGACCGGCTCGCTGGCTTAGCGTTCTCGCCTAAGGCGTCGGCTCTCAGCATCATGTCAGTGTCGCTCTCTACTCGCAAGACCACGCCAGACAGCCAGATCTCTTCTCTATCAGCGTGTCTACGCCACCGCCGACGTCTTGGCCAAGCTGTCCGAGAGGCTCAAGGGAATTGTCAGAGGGGATGCTCTAGAACAGGGCGATGATAGGAGAGCCAGACGCTGGCTGGAGAGGAGAGCGGCGACGTGAGAGGGAGGGGCTAGAGGTGTTGAGTCTATCTCCTGACTCAAGTGTAAGGCTGTAGAGGCGGTAGAGCTCAGCCATCATGCCGCTCCAGTTAAACCTCCTCCCTCTGTAGTCCACAAACCTCCTCACATCTCTTTTCTCTCTCTTGACATATCTCATACACCGCCTGCATCCAAACCAGACGTGACCAGACGCGGGAGGCGCCCTCCACGAGCTCTAAGGCACCTCCGCAGAAGGGGCATTTGGGCATAAGCGTGACCGCCTCCATGTCCGCCTCAGCGTAGGCCGATATGTGGAATTGTTAGAGCGCCGTACCTGCCAGCAGGGCGACAACTTGCGGCTCCGGCGCGTGCACCACGCTGCCCGTCATCCTCAGCACCCCCAGCGCCACGGCCGTAGCGATTTCGGGGTTTTCTATTACAAGCTTGGGGGAGACCACCAGCGCCAGCATCTTCAAGTCCGACCCCATCCAGGCCTCCACCGCCTCTCTGATCTCGTCGAGGGTGAGGAGGCGGTAGCCTATCCGCTGTCCCGCCTCCTTCAGCGTTACGCCGTCAATCGACGCGACGACGCGCACCCTGTCGAACGCCGGCTCGGGGGCCCTGTCCGTCGTACTCCACCGTCTTGCATCCGTCTCTCGCCGCGGCCAGGTTCACGGCGACGTCCAGCGCGGGCCAGCCAGGCGCCGTGCACGGCTCCTCCGGCTCCCACAGCGCTGGCGGCCAGTGGCGGGGGTGGAGGCCCAGCGCCAGGGCGGCAACCGGCGGCACGTCTAGGTAACGCGCCGCCAGAAGCGGAGCCGCCAGATCCACCCCGTACCTCTCCCTAGAGATCTGAGACAGAAGCAAGAGCAGGTACATAGACGCAAGGAGGCGCAAAACGTAATTGAATTGCAAACCTGCAGGTACTCACCCATAGGGATTTCCTTACAGGTAGAATTATCCTTGTCAGTCTGTACCTGTAAAGAAAAACCTGCAGGCGGCGGTTCAATATGCTGTAAGACCGCCATCTGCCTATGCTAAGGCGGAACCGCAAGGAGAGGTTCGCGTTGTTGCCCGACTTGCTCGCCAACTACCGCAGACTCTACGTAGACGTGTTTTCGAAGGCGGCCTCGCTCAGCCGGCCGGAGGAGCTCTTTGCCTCAGCCGCCAAGGCCGGCGTAAACGCGGTGTTTGTGATAGACACACGGCACGAGCCGCATATGCCGCTGGCGAGGCGCTACTTCGACCTCTGCCGCCGCTACGGCTTAGACTGCCGACTCTCTGAGCACAAGCCCGCCGAGGTGTACGCCGCGGAGCTCTGCGAGGCTGAGTGCGGCGCTGGAAGCGCCGTGGTGACGAGAGACTACGACGCTGTCAAAGCCGCTGAGAGGTGCGCCGTGTTGATATTCCAAAAAGGAAAATTTTGGCGGGCTGAGATGCGGCGGTCTTTCGAAGAGCGCCAATAGATCCATTTAACAACGGCCTATGGTTGAGACATGGAAACAACAGTGATTAAGGTGTTGAAAATCCTCGATGAGTATGGGTCGCTGGACCTGTCGTCGATAAAAGAGGATCTCTGGCTCTACTTATGTATACAGGGTGTTGAAAAAGTTGGAATACTACGGATTAGTCGAGTGTAGTTAGCTGTGCAGATTGACAGAGAAGGGCAAAGCCGCCCTACAGTTCGTAGACGAGTGTATTGACGCCAGCTGTTTGTCGGCTAGGGTCGACACGCCGACAGCTTAACTCGATTTCTTTTTTGCCTAGAAATACCTCCTTATGGAGGTCTTCAACACGCCAAGGGTCTCGCTGGTGGGTAGCTGGGGTTCCGAGGGCTTGGTGTCGGCTTTTACGGATGCGCTGTACAGAGGCGCCTCGTGGGAGGAGGCCTTGGGCGCGCAGACGCAGGAGCTCGTGGAGAGGCGGATAGGCGCCTTCTACCGCCAGGGGCACTGGTCCGTCTTCGAGTTCATGGGGGCGCAGTTCATCGTGGAG
>Ga0079996_116321_pt1 | contig 29249 bp, 24 predicted proteins | sample PerSpoAPS_AMetaG_FD_69199 | JGI IMG/M metagenome (GOLD analysis project Ga0079996, IMG submission 69199) | Thermal spring microbial communities from Yellowstone National Park, Wyoming, USA - Perpetual Spouter A (PS_A) MetaG (SPADES assembly)... | ecosystem: Environmental > Aquatic > Thermal... | reverse complement strand
TAGGTGTCCTTGCAGCAGCGAAGTTGAGGCAAATGTTGCGTTTCGCCAGCAACTCAATGGTGGCGTTGGCAGTGACGGGATGGAGCGGTCCTTCAATGTAGATGGTTTCAGGCGTGACGATTTTGACGGCGACGGCGACTTGCCCGCTGACGCGGATGTTGCCGTCAGCCACGATGACGATGGTGGGAATTCGAGGTTCAGGGTGTTTGACAGGTGGGTCTTCGTCGACTCGCCCATCTCCATCATCGTCTCTGCCATTAATGGGGTCTTCTCCAACACGCCCATCGCCATCGTTGTCCTGCGGTTGGTCAAAGAATTGAGGCGCTGTCGCAAGTGGGTCTTCATCTACCCTGCCGTCATTGTCATCATCGCGGAAATTGATGTGGTCTTCGCCGGCTTGTCCATCGTTGTCGGCATCAAAAGAAGTCAACTGCACAGGGTCAATGAAGACGAGGCGATTGCTTAAGGGTGCGCCATTGGGGTCACGGAATGGTTGTCCATCGTGGCGAATTAGCCAAGTGCGTTGGATTATTAGCGTCGGGTTATTTTGAGGGTCAGGGCGATAAACATCAAAGCGCACTTCCACGCCTGGCGGGACATAAAGGTGGGGGGCAGCGGCGCGTTTTTCGCGTTCAAAGTTCTGTTCCACGATGTTGCGCTCCGACGGGTCGGGTTGGGCTTGCAGGGGCAAATACCAACCGCTGTCGGTTTGAGTAGTGCGCCGAGGATTGTTGATAGGCGGCTTGACAACCCAATCGTAAACTTGAGCCAGTTCGGGTCGGTAAGTGCCGCTGTTATCGTTGAAGGCACTTGCAGGTGCGTCGGCAGGTGAATTGTTAACGAATTGCCGATCCGTCCCATTGTCAATGTAGATGCCACGGAAGGCGAGGAAGGGTTGATTGGTGCAGTCACTTTCGTAAAAGCCATCGGCGTTTGGAGCATTTGAAATGGGATGAGGCGGTGTGAGAGGGACGCGGTAGTAACCGAACCGAGAACCTTGTGCTGGGTCAGCGTCGCGGGTTTGGGCGTAGTAGTCGTTTAGGTCAATAGTCGGTGCTCGGCGGGGTTCAACGCGACGGGGGAAGTTGAAGACCCAACGAACTGGCATCAAACCGCCAATGCGTTCCCAACCGTCCATGTAGCGAGGGATGCCATCGACGGGAAAGAACTGGAAGCCGCTACCGGGAGGCGTGCCGAAAGCGGAAGGCACTGCCCATCCCTGAAAGATGTCTCCCTGCGTCGCTGGGTCGTCGGCATAAACGAGCACTTGTGTGCCACCAACGGGAACGGGAGTATCGGCGTAATGGCTGATGGTGCGGGCGACTTCCAGGACGGTTTGGGAGGCAGCGAAGAAGGAAGTGGCTTCCAAAGCGTTCGTGCCATACCAAAGCAAGTCACTGTTGATGCGGATGGTGCTGGTGAAGACGACAGTGCGATCCCAGATGGGCAAGCGGGTGGGACTCAGCCATGTGCGTAGCCGAAGCCAAGAAAGACGCACGGGATCGGTCGGCGGAACGGTGATGGGTTGCAAGGGGTCGCGTTCGGCATTGAACCAGAAGTTTTGCTCCACTTGCCAGTTAATGGCTTGACCGAGCAAGACTTCCCGAAGGTTGTCGTTGTCGGCATCAAAGAGCAACGGATCAGGGTTAGTTTCGTTTTCTGCCGTCACCCAAATCCAATCGGTGAGGATAGGTTTGTAGGCGACGAGGCGACGATAGACAGGCGAGTTAGGGCGAGGGCGTCCGATGCTGATGATTTTGAGCACCTGTTCGCCTGGCTTGTATTTGACCTTGACAAGGAAGGCACCTGACCCTGCGACATTGCCGATCAAATCCACGACTTGGCGGGCAGCGTATTTGCCATACCAATCGTTGTCGCTGTCGGGACGATCCCAGCCCTTGGCTTTTTCAAACGCGTCAAAGTCCACCATGATAGATGGGCGCCAATCAGCGCCGTTCTCGGTGAGTTGGGCGTCGGCGAACGCTAAGCCTGCCTGTGCCAGCAACAGGGCTTCTTGCTCTTCGCGAGCCCGTTGCGAAAGGTTCATGGAACTTTGCACGAACAAAATGAAACCCGCCCCAACAGCAGCGACAACAAACATGATGAGGGTCGCCAGCAAAACGGCTTGACCACGACGGAAGGAAAGGGGGCGAGGGACGAGGGGCGAGGGACGAAGAACGGCAACAGCAGGAACTGGCGATTGGCGACTGGCGACTGGAGAAACGGCAGCGACTGGCGATTGGCAATTGGCGGCTGGTGATTGACGACTGACAATTCGCCACTTCCTACTCGCTTCTTGCTGCCGTTTGACCAATCGCCATTCGCTAATCGCTAATTGCTGCCGTCCTGCTATTCGCTGCCGTTGATAGTTTGGTCGTGGCTGATAGCCACTCCAACAATCTACTTGCCATTGGCTACTCGCTACTCGCTGCCGTTCTGCTATTCGCTGCCGTTTTCTGTCGTGGCGGATCGCCACTCCAACAGGTTGCCCTTCCCTGCCCTTTGGGACGAACTGCCGTTCGCCCCTACCATTCGCTAATCGCCATTCGCTATTCGCTGTCGTTTTCTGTCGTGGCTGGTAGCCACTCCAACAAACCATTCGCCACTCACTATTCGCTATTCGCTGCCGTTCTACTCGCTGTCGTTCACGGCACATTGGGCAACACCACCCTGACTCGGCGTCGGACGAAGATTGATGGCACATCGGTTTCGTTCGGATTATTTCCTTTCGCTTTTGCGCCCGGCGTTGGCTTGCGAAGTGTCATCTCAATGACGACGGCGATAGGCTTTCGGTCACGCTCATCACTTTCGGGACGACGCTCTACAGTAAACCGCAAATCAGCGACATCAATGTCGGGCGGGGTGAGGGCAGTGTGACTGATCAATCCACCTTGCTGCGGATTAAAAGGTTGGAGTTGGCTTAGGTCAGGCATAATCCAAGCGTCTGTAACCCTCCAACGCCCTTGTGCATCTCGAGCAGTCGGTTCAGGGGCGACAGTGCCACTTGTGCCTTGAGGTTGCCAATGGGCGCGGAAAATTTGACGGCGGTTGGCAGGGAAGTTGCCAACATCCAAATACTGGAACCGGCGGGATGGGTCAGCACGGCGCAGGTAGTAGGTGATGACGGTGTATGCTTGCTGGTAGTTTTGTGGCGTTAAGCGGTCATCTTTGACAGCGCGAACGACGAAATCTATGCGGGACAGGGTGTCGTCGTCACCGCTGTCCAAATCGTCCAACAGGTTCAAGGGCAAGGGATTGGAGGGATCGGGACTGTTGGCATCCACTCGCTCCTGCGGGAGCACCTCCGTCGCCTGCGTTAACTCCCGCACCATGATTTCCAAAGCGTAATCGGCGGCGTTTTGCAGTTCGGACATGATGCGCCCACGACGGGCATTGTCAAAGGCTTGAGTCATTGGGATGAAAAGGAGCGTGAACATGATGGACAAGATTGCGATGGCGACCAAAAGTTCAGTGAGGGTGAAGGCGAGGCGGAAGGTAGCGACTGGCGACTGACGATTAGCGACTGGTGATTGACGGCTGACAATTCGCCACTTCCTACTCGCTTCTTGCTGCCGTTTGACCAGTCGCCATTCGCTAATCGCTATTCGTTGCTGTCCTGCTATTCGCTGTCGTTCCAATCGCCATTCGCTATTCGCTACTCGCTGTCGTTCCATTGTCCTCACCTCATGGCTCGTTGGGCTTGCGGCGCCAGTTTTGGTCAGGAGTTCGCATCTGTTGAATTCGCACCGTTCCATCTAAATAGAGCACAAGGTCGGCAGGCACACCGCCTTTCGTGTAGTTAGGTGTCGTTGTGTTAGGCATGTATCGGTGATGGACGCACCAAGTCACGACGGTGTCGTCGGCGGGGAAAGTTGGAACAGGGTAATAGGGCGCTACATTCATGATGCCCAATTGGCGAAGTCTGTCTGGGTCTCTGCAAAGGGATGGGGTGAGGACATTAGGCGGGTCTTCGTCCACCAGGTTATCATTTTTTGGGTCGTCATTCACATCGTTGATGGGGTCTTCATCCACTCGCCCGTCTTTATCGTCGTCGCGCCCGGATGGATGGCAGTCTGTATCGGGCGGGAAGCGAGTGATCGCGTAAGTGGGAACGCCTTGAGGGCAAGTTTGCACCTGCATAGAACGGCTGCCAGGCACAAAGCCCGTGCCTGTGTCGCAGCCTTGATAGGAACTGTAGTCTGACAGGGTTGACCCACCCGCAGCATTGGGGTCGGAAGGGCAAAGGAGCATTCGCTGACTGCGAAGATAGGAACTAAGCGCTAACAAGCCTCCAACTTGGGCGTCTACGCCGTCTGTGGAGTCTTCATCAAAGAGCCCTACGCCAGAGCCTGGGATACTGTCTTTGTCATTGTTCAAGGTGTCATAGGGCGAAGCAGGGAAACCTTCCCAATCCAACATGTAAAGGCGCAGGGCGCGGTGAATGACTTGCAAGTGATTCTGGCATTCAAAAACCTTTCGCTGCTCTTGTGATGGTCGGTAGAAGGTGAACAACAAGCCCATCAGTATGGCAATGATGGCGATGACAGTTAAAAGTTCGGTGAGAGTGAAAGCGCGGACGGGACATGGGACACGGGGCATGGGACACGGGACGAACTGGTAGTCCCTCAAACTTGTCGCTACCCGATTTTGAGTGCGTGCCGATTTCTCTTTGCGCTCCATCGTTTATCACGCTCCTAAGGGGTCGCCGCCTTAGCAGGGGGCGGGACGATGGTAGCAAGTTCCACATAGTCGGCGCGAGTTTTGGGCGGCGATTGCCGCCACATAGAACCACCTGAGACCCGAACGAGCAAGGAAGCACCCCGAACTTCTAAAAGCGTAACCGAATTGATGTCGTCAGGATTTGGAACCCCTTTAAGCAAGTCGTTGAAGGAGATGGTGCCGTTGCCAGAAATAGGCAGTGTTTTCTCATAAGTCTGCTGCTCATTGTTTCGCCACTGAACTTGAAACTTGACGCTCACATTCAAACCCGCTAACAAGACAGAGAATTTCAACAGTCGTGACTGACTTTCCCACTTAAACCATCGCAGTCGCTCAAAAGGAAGAGGTGAAGGAGCCTGAAGGTCGTCGGGATCTGCATTGTTCGGTGCCAATTGAAAATCATCGGGGGGCTTGATGACTTGCAGGAACCAACTTTCGTCAACGGGTGTGCCAGGGTCGTCGCCAGCGCGGTAGGCGACGCGCACTCGTTCGTTGGGAGGGACAGGCAAAGTGTTTGAGGGGTCAAATCCCAGCACCAGTAAACCTTCTTGGGGGAGGCTGTTTCCAATCGGCGACGGATTGGGGGCGACTGGGGCAGGGAAAAGGGGGAGACCGAACCGATTGGGCGATAAGGTGATCGCTGTGATGATCGGTCTATTCGTGTTGGGGTCAACGGGGATGCCACCGAAGGTCGTCTGAAAAATCCCGACAGTGGCTTGATCTTGAAGGGGAATGTTCAACTTCTGCCGCAGGGATGGGTCGGGGTCAAAAGTCGTGCCTGTCTCTACAATCCAATGGTCACCGAGTTGGGGATCGGCGACAAGATAGTCAACGCGCAGGAAACCGAGTTGGTTGGGGGTAATGCCTGAAGAGGGACCGGGCATCGGGTTGTTGAAAGTCAGGACTCCGTTGGCGAAAACAAACGAAGCAGGGTCTATCGGATACTCTTCCACGACTTCAGGTTGACCAATGGCAGGCGCTCGCAAACCAAACTGTCCTTGAGCAGTAAGCACGAGGTAAAGTTCTCGCACAATCACAGGCACAAGGGGGTTAGCGTTAGAAGGGTAAGTAACTCGGAAGATGCGCACTCCATTGGGGCGGTTGACAGGCGCATACAGTCGGATTTGATTTGTTGAGGCGTCAAAAGAAAATTCAAATTCACTGATGGGCGTAGCGTTTAGCCGATAACGAACTTCCCGATAGACACGAGAAATCGTTGCAGGGGCGAAGCGGAGGATAGCACGCCATTGGTCAGGCTGACCATCATTGTTTGTGTCCACACCGACCAACCCAATTCGCTTGTTAGGGTCTCCGGGAGGTAAGCCGTCATCCAAGATTTCGCCCCAAACGAAGTTGTAAGTGTAGCGGACGGTGAGAAGGTCAGCAGGTTCAAGCAGGACAGGGCGGTTGGCAATTTGCGGGTCGGCAGGATTAAACGGCACGATGGCGAAGGGCATTTTGGCGGGGTCGGTGAGGAAATCGCTGATGGCTTCGTGGGCGAGTTGGGTGGCTTGTTGGCGCAAGCCCGAACGGCGGATGATGTCCTGCCCACGCGGGAACAAAGTGACGATTGCCCAAATGCCCACCGCCAAGATGGCGATGGCGGTGATGACTTCTATCAGGCTGATGCCGATCTGTCGCCTAACGGTTAGCGTTCCGACATTGGCGACCATCGTTGCCCTTCGCCTCCGTGTCGCTGTTATGCCACATTCATTCAAGGCTTTGCAAGGGATGCTTTGACACCTGCGAGGTTGCCCTGCCGCACACTTTTTAGCGCATCCAAACGATGAAGGGGGGCAGTAAGAATGCACCTGACGGAAGTGGTGCAATTGGCGCAAGAGGCGCTGACGCCCAACTACGCCCGCTTGCCCGTCGCTTTCGTGCGGGGCTATGGGACGAGGCTCTGGGACGCGGAGGGCAGGGAGTATCTGGACTTTCTGACGGGCATCGCCGTTTGCGGGGCGGGGCATTGCCATCCCAAGTTGGTCGCCGCTATCCAGCACCAAGCCGCAATGCTTTGGCACACCAGCAACCTTTTCCACAACCCGCTGCAGGCGCAATTGGCGAAGCGGTTGAGCGAGTTGAGTGGGGGCTATCGGTGCTTTTTCTGCAACAGCGGGGCGGAAGCGAACGAGGCGGCGCTGAAACTGGCGCGGAAAATCGGTCGGGAGCATCTGGGGGGCAAATGGATGTTCGTCGCCGCTGACAATAGTTTTCACGGGCGCACTTTCGGGGCGCTGTCGGTGACGGGGCAGCCGAAGTATCATCACGGCTTTGAGCCGTTGCTGGCGGGCGTTCGGTTTGTGCCCTTTGGCGATTTTGAGGCGCTGGCGGAAGCCGTCACCGACGAGGTTTGCGCCGTCCTGCTTGAACCCATTCAGGGCGAAAGTGGTGTCCGCGTCCCGCCCGACGATTACTTGCCGAAGGTCGCCCAACTGTGTCGGGAGCGGGGCGTGCTGCTTGTTTTGGACGAAGTGCAGACGGGCATGGGGCGGACGGGCAAGTTGTTCGCCTTCCAACACTACGGCATTGAACCCGACATCTTCACGCTGGCGAAAAGCATCGCAGGCGGCTTCCCGATGGGGGCGATGCTGGCGAAACCTGAGTGGGCGGAGTTTTTGCAACCTGGCACCCATGCCTCCACCTTCGGGGGCAACTATTTGGCGTGTGCAGTGGCGCTGGCGTTTTTGGACTTGCTGGACGAGGAAGGCTTGCTGGACAATGCCAAGCGCATGGGCGATGAGTTGATGGCGAAGTTGCGGCAACTGGATGCGCCCATCAAGGAAGTGCGGGGCAAAGGGTTGATGGTGGCGTTGGAGTTCACCGAACCCATCGCCGCCAAAGTGCGGGACGCCTGCCTTGCCGCCGAACCGATCGGGTTGGTCGTCAACGCCATCGGCGATTTCATCCTGCGCTTCCTTCCGCCCTTGACGGTGACCGCCGACGAAATTGACCAAGCGGTGGACATCCTGCAACGCGCCATCGCTTCGGTGCGGGCATGACCTTTTGCTGCCGTCCAACGCATTGCGTCTAAGGGATGTGGCAGTGAAGCACAAAAATCTCGCACGGAGGTGTCTGACGATGGTGCGACGATGGATGGCGGTCACCGTGTTGACGATGGCGGTGCTGATTCCTGCGATGGCGCAACCGCCGGCGGGGCGTCCCGGCGGTCCCTTTGGTGGTCGTTTGGGTGGACCGATGTTGATGGTCGGCTTGCTCCGCAGCCCGCAAGTGCAGCAAGAGTTGAAGTTGACTGACCAGCAAAGGCAGCGGTTAGAGCAGTTGGGCGAGCAGTGGCGGGAGAAGATGCGAGGGTTGCGGGATTTGCCTCCCGAAGAGCGGCGGCAGAAAGGGGAAGGGATGCGGGCGGAAGTGGAAAAGCAACTGGCGACAATCTTGAACGAGCAGCAGATGAAGCGGCTAAAGCAAATCGCCCTGCAAGTGGAAGGCTATGCGGCGTTGGAGCGCCCCGAAATCGCCGACCAAGTGGGCTTGACGAAAGAGCAGCGCCAGAAAATTCGCGACATCCTTCGGCAAGCCGGTGAGAAGCGGCGGGAGGCGTTCCAACAAGGGCAAGGTGATCGGCAGGCTGCCTTCCAGCGGATGCGGGAAATTCGCCAATGGGTGGATGGCGAGATTGAGAAGTTGCTGACGCCCGAACAAAAGAAGAAGTGGCAGGAGTTAATCGGGGAGCCCTTCAAGTTTGAGGGCGGTTTCGGAGGCTTTGGCGGCGCCCGCCAACGCGCCCAACGGCAACGCGCTCGGACTTGACCATCGGCATCACGGCTTTATCGGCATCACGGCTTTGACCTTGCGGGTTGAGAATAGACAGGGGCGCAATTTGAGGTAGGGGCGCAAGGCATTGCGCCCCTACTTCCTTAAAAGCGAACGCCGTCGCGGATGGGGGGGATGAATTGGGGCGGGGCGACGAGGAGATGGGGCAAGGATTCTCGTGTCAAGGGCAACTTAGTCATCGGCTCCCCCGTGCGCAATTGGACGACTTCCGCCCCCGCTTCTTTGGCGATGACCCAACCAGCGGCGATGTCCCAAACGCGGTTGTCCGTCAAGATGCCGCCGATGAAGGAGCCTTTGGCGACGAAGGTGAAGCAACCGACGGCGGTGCCGAGGCTGCGGACTTTGCAAGGCAACTGCACTTGCATCCGCTTGACGCTGAGGGTGCTTAATCCCAACAAATCGTCGCGTCGGATGTCGCTGTCGGTGCGGGCGTGGATGGGGTTGCCGTTCAGCCATGCCCCTTTCCCTTGCTGTGCCGCATAAAGTTCGCCGAAAGCGGGGTAGTAAACGGCGCCGAGCGTCGGCGTCCCGTCTTCCACCAAACCGACGCAAACCGCCCAGATGGGCACGCCCGCCACGAAATTCGCCGTCCCGTCAATGGGGTCAACGACCCAAGCGACGCTCTTTTCCACGCCCTGCTCCACTTCTTCGCCCAACACTTCCACGCCGGGAAAGTGCTTTCCCAGTTCCGAGCGCAGAAACTCTTCCACCGCTTTGTCGGCTTCCGTGACGAAGGAGCGGTCGGGTTTTTCTGACGGGACGACGCGCCCGTAGAAAGAGAGCGCCAATTCGCCCGCTTGACGCACGATGGCGATCAAAGCCTCCAACTCGGTCAACCTTGCTCACCTCCAGCGTCTGTCCTTCGGGTGCAAACGAGGATTTCAGCGGGCAAATCGCCGTGCAGGACTTCATAGCGTTGGCGGATGCGAAAACCTGCCACTTCTGTCAAGGGCTCAATCCATTCGGGGTGATGGGTGATGACGACGAGGCGTCCGTCCTCACCGAGGACGGCATCGGCAGCGATGACCAAATCGCGGTGGGCATCCCGCGCCTTGCGGGGTGAGCCGCTGCGGACGCCGAAAGGCGGGTTGGTGATGACCACTTGCACTTCGCCCTTGCGAAAGACTTGGGGCAGAGCGGCGACTTCCATCACTTGCCATCGGGTCGTGTCGGCGACCAACGCCCGTTCGGCGTTTTGCTGAGCGCCGAAAAGGTGGCGGGGCGAAATATCCGAACCGAAAAGGCGCGCTTGAACCGTCCAGTCAGCAACGGTGTCCCATTGCCACATCACTTCGTCAAAGTCCACGCCGCTGAAGAAGGGCAGGTGGCGGAAGGCGAAATTGTCCTTGCGGAAAAAGCCTGCGGGCACTTTGCGCGCCATCAGGGCTGCTTCCAATACAATCGTCCCGCCCCCACACATCGGGTCTACCAGTTGCTCGTGAGGTTGCCAACCCGCTGCCATCACCATCGCCGCTGCGAGGGTGGCGTTGATGGCGGCGGGATGGTCGTAAACGCGATAGCCCCGCCGATGCATCGCTTCTTCGCCGACGAAATCAATCCCGATAACGCATCGCTCCCCCGTCACATCCACGCGGAGGAGGACATCGGGATGGACGAGGCGGACTTTCTGGCGGCGACCCGTTTGGGCAAGGAGACGGTCAATGACGGCTTGACCGCCCGTGCGCTCAATGTCGGGCGATTGGTAAGCGTGGCGCCCGTTGCGGGTGGAGCGGACGCAAAAGGTCGCTTCCGAGGGCAGCCACTCCGCCCAATCCACGCCGTAGACAAGGTCGTAAATGTCCTGCAAACCTTCAACGGTTCGGCGCACTTGCCCTTCCGCCAAAACGAGCAAACCACGAAAAATGGTGCGGGCTTGGTAGCACACCCGCGCCAATGTCATCGGCTCGTCTATCGTTCCCCAAACCCAACCGTCCAAGCCAAAAAGGCGCGGGCGGGCTTCTATGCCCAGCGTCGCCAACTCTTGCACCACGAGGTCTTCCACGCCACGCGGCGTCGTGAACAACACTTTGTGCGGCATGAAAGTTCGCCACTGCCTTTCTGTCTGGAATGGGTGGCAGGCAAATAGAGTTTGCCATTCGCCCCTTGCGCCTGCCGAGCGCATCGCACCGCAAAATTAGTCCCGATTTTTTGCGGGCACGAAAGGGGATTGACCGTGCATCAAAGTGGGGTGACTTCATGCCGACTTGGCTGACGACGCTTTTCGCTTTCCTGTTCGGGGCAGCCGTCGGCAGTTTCGTCAATGTGTGCATCTATCGGTTGCCCCGTCGCCTGTCCATCTTACATCCGCCGTCCCATTGCCCTCACTGCGGGACTTACTTGACGGCGGCGGATTTAGTGCCGCTGCTTAGTTACCTTTGGCTGCTGGGCAAATGCCGCTACTGCAAGACGCCCATCAGCCCGCGTTATTTCGTCGTGGAACTTGTCACGGCGCTGTTGTTCGTCGCTGCCGTCCATCGTTACGGGGCAAGCGTTGGGGCGGCGTTGGTGGCGCTCTCGCTGGCGGCGTTGGTGGTCATTGCCGTCGTGGATTGGGAGTTTTTCCTTGTGCCCGATGAAGCCGTTTGGGCATTAGGCGTGTTGGGAGGCATCCGTTGTTTGCTGACGGGCGAACCGTTGCGGGCGTTAATGGTGGGTTTCGGTGGGGCATTGGTGGGGGCGTTGACGATTTGGCTCATCGGCATCGTCGGGCGATGGCTTTTTCGGCGGGAAGCGATGGGGTTTGGCGATGTCAAAATTGCTGCCGCCGTCGGGATGCATTTGGGGCTGACTTGGGCGTTACTGCCCTTCTTCCTGCTGAGCGTTTTTGTCGGCGCCCTCTTAGGCGTTGGGTTGGCGCTCCTTCAACGGCGGGCTTTAACGGGCTACATGCCTTTTGGTCCCGCTTTGGCAATGGCAGCGGGGGCTTTGTTGCTTTACCCGCACGAAATCACTGAATTCGTCTTGCGCATTTATGCCTTGCGATGAAACCTATCGGAACGCCATTGAACGGAGGCGAAGGGATGGCAGAAGTCTTGGATCGCCGAGCCGTTTTCGCCTTCGGCTACCATTGGGTCGCCGACGAAGAGGAAGCCGCCGAGCAAATTGAATTTGCCCGTCGGCTCCTTTATTTGCCCGTTGGCTCTCTCGTTTTGATGCCCTTTTGCGGGGCGGGTTGGCACGCTCACGAGTTGGCGATGTGGGGCTATCAAGTCGTCGGCACAGACCCGTGCCCTAAGTTGGTGCGGGAAGCGTTGGAACGCAATCATAAGATGGGTGTCTCGGTGATGTTTGCCGTTGCCGAAGCGCCTTTGCCCTTCCGTGAGGCGTCCTTTGACGCCGCGATGATTTTGGGGACGCGCTTTGGCTTGACAGGGAGTGAGCAGGACGACCGGCGTTGGTTGGCGGAGTTGGCGCGGGTGCTCAAACCCAACGGTCGGCTCGTCCTTGAGTTGCCTCATCGGGATGGCATCGTCCGAAATTGGCAAGAGCGCACTTGGGAGCGGTTGCACGATGACGCCGCTTGCCTGATCGTCCGCGAGTGGGATGCCTTGACGGGACAGATGCTGGAAGAGTGGACGGTGATGGATGCCGACGGGCAAACCCGCCGCTTCGCTTTCACTTGCCGCATCTACACGCCGACGGAGTTGGCGGTGTTGCTGCAAACTCACGGCTTTGAGATGACCAACGCCTTCGGGACTTTCCTCGGCGCCGAGTTAGCCTTGCACCACCGACGGATGATTATCCAAGCCATCCGCCAGTGACCTTGACATTCAATCGCCCTTGCGCTCCCAAAGGTCAATGAAGTCGCCATGCGAGACGGCAAGGTAACGCCCATCGGGCGAAAAAGCGCAATCCCACACATTGCGCCTCAAGCGGGGTAACTTGGCGACAATCTGCCCATCGCTGAGCCGTCGCACCACCACTTGAGACGGCGGAGCGGATGGAATGTGGCGTCCCAACAACCTCCAAACGAAACGCTCTAATCGCCACAGCGTCCCATCTAAGCCGCTCGGGTCGGGTTCAGCGAGCGCCACCATTGAAAGGTCAGGGGTAAAGGCAGCGCGAGGGGAGAAAATTTCGTAGAATGGCGTCAAAGGCATTGACCGCATCAACCGCCAACCATCTGTTTGCCAGACAGAGACACCATACCGCCGCACGAGAGCGATCGGCAATTTCCTTTGCTGTGACCACCAAAGACAGGCAAGGCGTTGACCGTCTTTGGAGAAGGCTGCAGCCCAAATGATGGGTGAGGTTGGTTGAATTTGCCGAACGAGATGACCGTTAGCGTCGTAAATGCTCGTGGATTGCCTTTGGGCAGCCACCATCCACCGACCGTCGGGCGAAAAAACGACACTTTCCGCTCGGATGCTGGTCGGCGTCTTTTTGCCGTCGTCAATCCGAACGAACCAAAGTCGGAAGTTAAAGACAACTGCCAGTCGTCCATCGGGGGAGAAGGTGACGGAGGGCATTAACACCCCTTTGCCCATCGTGATCGTTTGCAGCCTGCGACCTTCAGGGACGGTGAAGAGGGCGACCTTGCCCACGCCCTGCTCCAAGTAACCGACCGCCAAAAGGCGACCGTCGGGAGAAAAGCCCAGTTGAAGACCACCGATGACCATTGGCTGAACTTGTTGGCTAACGGGGAACACCTTTGGGTTGGTTTGGGTTTTGGGAATTTGCCACAACTGCACCGTTGATTGACCTTGTTGGAAGTTCCAAACCGACGCCGCCAGCCAACCTTTCGGCGAAAAGGCGATGCCGCCTATCGCAAAGCCCTGCACCTTCCAGCGCGCCCGCAGGACGAAGGGCATGGGTTGAGGGCGAAAGAGCCACCAAACCCACAAACCCACGACGAGGACGAAGCCAACCAACGCAATGCGATTGAGCCATTTCTCCTTCACCGCCTATCCCTCCAACGGCAGCGACTGGCGATTGGTTCAACGGCAGTAATTAGCGACTGGCGACTGGCAATCCGTTTGTTGGAGCAACTATCAGCCGAAACCAAATCAGCCGCATGACGGCAGTGAATAGCGAGTAGTCAGTGGCGAGTAGAGCGGCAACGAACGGAACGGCAGCAATTAGCCGATAGCGAGTGAGCCACTTTCGTCGTGGCTAATAGTCGTGCTTTTGTCGGAGCGCCGAAAAAGTGCGACGCATTAAGCATTCGCCGCTGTTCACCAGTCGCTAATCGCCAGTCGCCAATCGCTGTTTCCCGTCGTGGCTGATAGCCACTCCAACAGCCATTCGCTATTCGCCACTCGCTGCCATTTTCTGTCGTGGCTGATAGCCACTCCAACAGTGCCACCAAGCACAACAAAATTTTCGCCATCGGCTATTCGCTTTCTCTTTGCCGTTCACCCCTTGCTACTGGCTATTCGCCACTCGCTACTCGCTCACCTCAGCATCTTGCTCAAATCGGCGATCACTTCGTCGCAGAGTTGCTCGGCGCGTTCGGGCGTTTTGGCTTCGGCGATGACCCGCAAGATGGGTTCTGTGCCCGACGGTCGGACATGCACCCAGTGGTCATCCCAACGCAATTTCACGCCATCCTCTTCCACGACTTCCTCGGCGGTGTAGCGGGTCTTGATGCGTTCCAGCAACTCGTGGACGGGCACAGCGCCGATGGGCAACCGTTTTTTGACCATGTGGTAGCGGGGCAACCGTCGCACCAGTTGGCTCAACGGTTCGTCGTGCATCGCCATGAATTCCAAGACGAGCGCCAAAGCGGCGATGGCATCCCGCGCATACTGGATGCGGGGGTAAATGACGCCGCCGTTCCCTTCGCCTCCAATCGCCCCGCCCACTTCCTTGAGCCGCTTGCTGACATTGATGTCGCCGACAGGCGTTCGGTAAACGGGGACGCCGAAAGTTTTTGCCACCTCATCTACCGCCATCGTCGTGGACAGGTTCGTCACGACAGGACCGCGCTCTTTGTGGGCAAGGACATGGTGGACGGCGATGACCAGCGTCATCTCCTCGCCCAACGCCTCGCCGCCATCGGCGACGATTGCCAATCGGTCCACATCGGCGTCATGGGCGAAACCGACATCGGCGCCCGTTTCCCGCACCCTTCGGCATAACTCGCTCAAATTTTCGGCGATGGGTTCAGGGTCACGCTGGAAAATACCCGTCGGTTCGGCGAAGAGCGGAATGACTTCGCAGTTGAGCCGTTCCAGAAGGCGAGGCGAGATGAAGCATGCCGCCCCGTTGGCGCAATCAATGACGACGCGAAAGCGCCTCGCCCGAATGCGGTCTATGTCCACGCAGGTGAGGATGCGCTCAATGTGGCGGTCAAGGGCGGTCGCATCGGTCTGAATTTGTCCGACTTCGTTCCAACGAGCGCGTCGGAATTGCCCGCCCTCGTAAACCGCCCGCAGGCGTTTCAATCCGTCGGCGTCCAGATACATGCCCGACGGCTCAAAAAACTTCAGGGCGTTCCATTCAGCAGGGTTGTGGGATGCCGTGATGGCGACGGCGCCGTCCGCTTGCCAGTGTTGCACCGCCAGTTGCAAAGTCGGCGTCGGGACGATGCCTAAGTCAATGACCTTGCAGCCCGTTGAAAGCAAACCCGCCAAGACAGCACCGCGAAGCATTTCGCCTGATGGACGAGTATCTCGCCCAAGGACGACCGTTCCGCCGTTGACCATCGTCCCGTAAGCGAGCGCCCAGCGCAGGGCTTCTTCGGGCAACAAACTTTCGCCGATGACACCCCGAATGCCTGAGACACTGACGATAGGCTTGCTCATCGTTCCTCACCCCGCTCATAAAGCCATCGCACTTCTGCCCGCAGCCGTCCGCATCGCCCCGACCCCTCCATCGCCGCCCATTCGTCCTGCGTGTAGACGAGCAAGTCGGCAGGGACGGGCAATGAGTTCGTGTCAAAATCCGTCGCCCGATAAAGGAAGGGTTTGTCGGAGTGGGCGACGATGACGAGCAAATCCAAATCGCTGCCGACGCCCCAATCGCCCCGCGCCGCCGAACCGAAACAACCGACCCGCAAAACTTCGGGACGCTCTTGAGCCACTCTTTCCGCCCACGCCTTCGCCGCTTGCAACGCTTCCTCACGGCTCACCCATTTGAGCACGGACGAATTCAACGATCGCACGGGCATATCGCAACGCCACCTCACTTTGCAGCGGACCGTAGTGCTCAAAAGGCGCGCCTTCTGCGTGGCTGTTGGGATAGCGGGTTGGGATGTAGAAGTTGTCCAAAACCCGCGCCTGATCCATCAACTCAGCGGGCACTGTCACTTCTGGGGGCAACTCCTGTAGCAAGCGGGCGATCACATGCCCCCACGCTTCCTGCCCCAAATGAAGGTGAAGCGCCTTGACCGCCTTCTCGGCGGCTTGTTGGGCGGCGAAACACGCCCAATCGTGGCGCCCCGCTCGTCGGCTCTCTTCCGCTTGCTCTAAGTCATGAATGGCTTGCCTTAGCCAGTCACGGGCTCGGTTCGGCACGGTCATCACCCGCTTTATCGTTTCGCTTCCATTTCTCGTCGTCAATCGCCCTATCCCGTCAGGGGCGAAACGAAAACAGCGACGCCATCTTTTCGGCTCGGCACAAACTTTGCCCTTCTTCCCGTGACATTTCATCGGGCGAACAATTGCAAGGCGTCCTGCCGCACCTGCAAAACTTCGTCGGGATCAGGCAAAAGCGCCGTTGACTTTAGCCCGCCTTGGTTGGGGATGGACACCAAACTTTTCGCCCGCTCCAAAACCCGCCTCGCCCGCTCCGCCTTTTCGCCTTGCCATCGCCCATCCGTCAGCATCCGCTCAACGGCACGCAAAATCAGGTAGTCCTCAATGCCCTCCCGCACTTGCATCAATCGGATGGACGGTAACGGCTCATCGCGCCCGAAGCGTTCGCCGGGGTAAACGAAGTAGCCGTCGCCATTGGGGTAGCGAATCCAATAGTAGCGTTCGCCTTCGTCGCTTTGGGAGATGAAAGCGTGCCAACCAAACTCCCAAGGGTCGTAAGTCCACCACGAAACGCCCCAAAACTCGTAGCCCGAAACGCCGTAGCGGAAGCAAAGGTAAGGCAGCAAGCGCTCTATCGCCAAGTAGGGCGTGTCAATGCAGAAGTGCCCGTCGGTCGTGAACCAAAGTTGCGCCCCCGACGCTTTCAGCCGCTCCATGTCGGCGACGGAAGTGGAGCCGTGCGGACCAACGCCCCAAATGTCCAAGTCGCCCAGCCAATCGGGGACGAAGTGCCAAGTGCTGGCATAGATGCGGATGCCCGCAACGGCTTGGTGCGCCAGTTGGCACAATCGCTTCATCTGCTGTCGGACGCGTTCATGCCAAAAGTGGGGCTCGTCGGAAAGGTAGTAAACGAACCGATCGCCCCAACCCCGCTTTTGCACATGCTCAAAGAACGCCCGCAGCAACGCCTGATAGGCGCGGTTGTAGTCGTCGGTGAACGGTTCCAAGCCAAAGAAGCGCTTGGGCGGGTAAGCCCAGCCGAAGGCGTAAAGGAAGTCGGGCGTGTAAAGGGTGCGGACTTTCAACTCGTCCAGCAAAAAACTCGCCATTTCGTCAAAGCCCTTTGCGTCCATAACGACTTTGCCGTTCTCGTAGCGGAAGGTCGGTTGGGGGAAAACGAAGCCGGGCGAGATGCGGAATTGGGCGAGGAAGCGATACCACTTTTGCAGCCGCTGGGGGTCTTGGCGCAGTTGCGCCACGATGCGCCCCCGCAGGTCAAGGATGGCGGTAAGTTCCGTCTCTTGCGGGAGTGTCAAGGGCACGACTTGCACGCTCAAGGAAAGCGTCGCTTGCTGGGGCTTGGCGTTCGCCGTTTCGGCGGCGATGCGGATTTGCCCTTTGTAAAGTCCGGGCTCAGCGTCGGGCGGGGCGTAAAGCACGAACCAAAGGGCTTCCGCTCGGTTGGGCGGAAGGTCAAAGGGCGCAAAGGGCATCAACGGGTCTGCCCACTCACCCGCCCAACCGTCGCTGCTGCCGTCGCCTTTGGGTCGGTGACGAAACCAGAAGGGCAAGTCGGAACGAAAATAGCCGCTGGGATGGTCAACGGGCACATAACCCACTCGCCAAATTTGGGGCGGGGGCAAGGTTTGACCCCGCTCGTCGGTGAGGGGCGTCACTTCCACCCGCACTCGCCGAAGGGGTCGGTCGCTCCACAACGCTAACTGAATGGGCTCCCACTCGTTGCGTGCCATCACAACGGTCAACTCGTCCGTCAACTTGTCAGTCTCCCGTCCCTGATCCCCAGTCCCCGTCCTCGGCGGCGTGTCAGGAAAAACACGCACAAGGGGGTTGACAAACCAGACGGTCAATCCCTCAGGCATCTTGTCGCGCCGTTCCCAACCGCCGACGACGGCGCGAAGCACTTCGCCGAAGAAGATGCCGTCGTGCCAGAAAGTGCCCGCCGTGTTGGTCGTCAGGTGAAGTTCGGCGAAGGCAGCATCGGCAGGGCTTTCCAAAAAGGCGCTCGTTTGCACCCAACCTTGCCCGCCTGTCGCTTCGGGATTGGTCGTTGCAAAAGGCGATTCGCCCGTCAACTGTTGTTGGGTATTGCGCCAATGAAGGTGCAAGCGAAGGCGTGCCTGATTGCCCTCCGCTTTCACGAAGCCGCTGTAAAAGTAGGTGCGCAAGGGCTTGACAGGAACGGTGCAACGCCAACCGAGCCACTGACCCGTTAGTTGCGGCGCTATTCGCAATTGCGCCGCCCACTTGCCCACCTGCCCTTCCGCCACCAATTTCGCCTCCACGCCCTCCCGCCGATCCCCTCGCCACCCTTTCGGCAACCCCGCATCGTCTCGCTCCTCAAAACTTGGGTCGGGCACAAGGTTGGCAGGGCTGGACACGAGCGTTGCGTAATCAACTTCGCCCTCGCTTTGGGCGGTCGGCGAAAGGTAAAGGTCAAAGCGCTTGAGGCTGCGGGGCGGCAGGGTCGCCGAAAACAAAACGCCATTGCCGACGCGCCAATGGGGGCGGATGCGTTCTGATGGTGGCGCTTCAGGGTCTATGATGCAAAGGTTGGGGGGTCGCTGCCAGTTGGAAAATCGCCAAAGGACTTTCCGCAAGTCGGCGTAAACGAGCGCCGTCGTCGGTCGGTCGTCAAAGTGGTGGACAATCAGCGGCACTCGTTCCTGCCATGCCTCGTCTTTCAGCCACGACGACGCTTGCAAGCGGGGTGTCAGCATCATCGTCTCAACCCCGACGACTTTCACTTGCAACGGTGATGATCCGCCACTGAGCAACTCCAAAGTCACATCGTCAAACCACGCCGTGCCCGTGCCGTAAAGCACCGTGCCGATGGTCGCCCATCGCCCGTTTTCGGGGACGGTGAAGGTGAACTCAACGGGTCGCCAATCGTAAGTGCCGTCGCCCGCAGTGAGGACGCGGTTGATGAGCCATTCGCCTTTCTCGCCGAAGACATGGATGAACCAACCCGCGCTGCCCTTGACATTTTGCGCCTTGACAAAACCTCGCAGGCGGTAAGTGGCGTTGGGGATGACGGGGATGCGAGGTTGATGGAACTTCACCCAAGTGGGCGCAGCGCCTTCGGCGACGATGGTTTGCACCGAGCGTTTGCCCGTTCGGGCGACGCCCGTCACCCAAGCGAGATGATGGGCGGCGTCTTCGTCCACCCGCTCCCAATCAATGGGGTCGCCCTCGCCCACTTCAAAACTCCCGTTGCTCAAACCCGCTCGGATGACCTCGGGCAACACCCACGCCTTCGGGTTGTCGGCATAGACGAAAAAGCGGGCGACGCTTTTGGGGGGCACGGAAGCGAAAAAAGAAAATCGGTCGCCGACTTGCACCTTCCCACTTCGGCGGGGCAACCCGTCAGCGGTTCGCAAGTCAAAGAGCAACTCGCGCCCCGCTTCATCGCAAACCCGCAGAGTTTTCACTTCCTTGCCTGTCAACGGCAGCGAAGGCAGCGCCGTGCCGACGGTCAGCGTAACGGGCACGCCCGTTTGCGGTCGGTCGGTGGAGTTGCTCACTTCCACGATGGCGCGCATCCGCCAGTAATCGCCGCCATCGCCCGCAAGCGGGTGATGCCAAGCCAGCGCAGGCGTTGCAATGAACAACGAGACAGCGAACCAAATCCATCGCATCATTTCCCGTCGCCTCCTTCGTCACACTTTCAATTGTCGGCGGGGTCGCAAAAACTCTTCCCTCGTCCCGCACTCTTCCAGCAGTCGGACGAACTTGGCGTGCAACGATTGCGCCACTTGCGGATATTGGCGGATGAGGTTGCGTTCCTGTTTGGGGTCGGTGGCGGTGTGATACAACTCGGCGTCATCGTCGGCGACGCTGTAAATCAGCGTCCATTCGGCGGTGTGAATCGTGGACGGGCGAGGTGAAAGGACGAGGCGTTCGGTGCCATCCACGGCGCGGGTGATGGTCTCTTTGGGGGCGTGCGTGATTGCCCACGAGGTCACAAAGAAGTCGCGCCAATTCGGTCGCTCGCCCCGAAGGAAGGGCAGAAGCGATTTGCCTTGCACGAAGTCGGGCACTTCCACGCCCGCCAACTCCACAATCGTCGGCATCAAGTCCACGAAGCCCGTGAAGGCGTCGCAGCGGAAAGGCTTGACGCTGGGCACATAAATCAGCAGGGGGATGCGAGCAACCTCGTCGTAGATGGGAGAGCGATGCATGATATTGCGTCCGTCGCGCTCTTCAAGGAGTGCCTTGCCGATGATGCCGTGTTCGCCGAAGTAAAAGCCGTGATCGCTAGTGAAGATGACGACGGTTTTGTCCAGCAAGTTCAAACTCTCCAACCGCGCCATCAACCGCCCGAACCAGTAGTCCACCATCGTCACCTCGCCGCAGTAAAGGGCGTGGCAATGGCGCAATTCTGCTTCGGTCAGAAAGTCACGCCAATACCAATAGCGGGGGTAGATGACTTCCTCGCCCTGATAGTTGGGGTCGGCGTAAAGGTCGGTGTAGTAGCGGGGCGGGTCCCACGGTTCATGCGGGTCAAAGAGGTCAAGGTAGAGGAAGAAGCGCTCCCGCTTGTAGTTGCGCTCCAGCCAGCGCATCGCTTCGGTGATGGTGCGGGCGGCGAAGTAATCGTCCTCGTAGCGGCGGTCGGCGATGTTGCGGAGATATTGCACGACGGAAGTTTGGGGGTTACGGCACTTTTGCGGGTCGCAAGGGAATTGGACTTGAAGGGGGTCGGTTCGGTAGCGTTCGTTCTCTTGCCCCCGCACCCAAAGAAAGCCGTGAAAGCCTCGGTCAAAGTGGTAGCCATCTCGGACGATGTGGGGTGTGTCCACAATCATCATCGTCGTGTAGCCCGCTTGCGAAAGGAGTTGGGGCAGGGCGATTTCGTCGCGGGGCAAGGGAGACCAATCGCGGTGGGGGAAAGTCCATTTGCCCGTGAACAAGTCGGTGCGGGCGGGGACGGTCGGGAACGAACCGCAGTAGGCGCGGTCAAAGATGACGCTCATCTCGGCGAAGCGATGGAGGTTGGGCGTTCGGATGCGGGGGTTGCCGTAGCAACTCAAATGGTCACGGCGGAAAGTGTCGGAGATGACCAGCACGATGTTCAGCCAACGATGGTCGTGGCGCATCGTCAACCCTCCTTTGTCTCGTCGGCATCGTCCTGACAGAGTGTAGCCATCCTTGAGCCATCCGCAAGGGCAATTTGACATTGCAGCGGCAACTTGACACCACACCGACAACTAAGGGTGTTCGGAAAATCACGCCTTGAATAACTGCCGTTCGTTGCAGCCGAACATCGCCATTGTCATTGTCGCGGCTGATAGCCGCTCCAACAGAGGGTCGGATGGCGTGTTGGCTTTTCAGCAAAAGGTGAAGGAGGCGTCAGGTTGCTCATCTATGTTGGAGTGGCTATTAGCCACGACCAAAGCGGCTATTAGCCACGACGCACAAAACCGATTTCATGACTTTCCGAACACCCTCCCAGCAACTTGACGCTTCAGCGTCAACGCGTTATCTTTGCCCAGACGATGGCGAGTAGCGAATGGTGACTGGCGAAGCGGCAGCGAATGGCGACTGGCGATTAGTGACTGGTGATTGACGACTGACAATTCACCACTTCCTACTCGCTTCTTGCTGCCGTCTGACCAGTCGCCAGTCGCTATTCGCTAATCGCTGCCGTTAAGGAAGGAGGAGTGAGGATGCCGACGCATCGTTGGTGGTGGCTGGTGACCCTTGGCGGGGTGCTCGCCAGCCTGATGACGGTGGGATGGGGAGCGCCTGAGGGGAAGGGCGAGACGGCGAAGGTGAAGGGGTTTGCCGATGTCGTGCAGGAGCGACGAAAAAGCGACGCCAAACGAGTGCAACCTTCCTCCCTTCCTTCCAGAGGGGGCACGGTGGAAGCCGTGCGAGAGAGGATGGCGAGGGCGGCATCAACCTCGTCCCTTGCCCACGCCGCTCGGCGCTATTTGGGTTGGCGTTACCGTTACGGGGGCAATTCGCCTTCTCGTGGGTTTGATTGTTCAGGCTTCGTTTCCTTTTTGCTGAGCCGTTACGGCATCCGAGCGCCGAGGACGGCAGCGGAACTGTTCCACATGGGCACGCCCGTGCCCAAAGGGCAGTTGCGCCCCGGCGATTTGGTCTTTTTCCGCAACACGGCGCGTCGGCGAGGCATCACCCATGTCGGCATCTACATCGGCGACGGCAAATTCATCCACGCGTCCAGCGGGGCAGGGCGCGTCGTCATCACTTCCCTCAGTGACCCTTACTATGCGAAGCGCTTTGTAGGGGCGCGGCGGTTGAGTCGGCACGGTGGCGGTGATAGGTGACGGCACGGCGGGAGAGGCGGATGCCGAAACGCTCCCGCAAGTAGTCGGCAATTTGGCGGTCGCTCCAATGAGGGAAGGCAGAATGCAAGCGAGCAATGACCTCCCTTCGGCTGGGGAACAACTCCACGAGGGCAAGACGCCCATGAGGCGTTTTGAGCCATTGCCCTTTGATTAAGCGACAAACGATGGAACGATGGCAACCGATTTGCCGAGCGACTTCCGCTTGAGGGAGGGGACGGAGGTCTAAAGGGTTGCCCGTGCGCAAAAAATCTCGCTGCAAACGGCAGAGGGTCTGAAGGAGCATTGCTATCGTGCCGTTGCGTTCGTTCAAAGCCTGAAGGGCGGTGAGGAGTTGAGGCAACTCAGCGTTTTCACCATGCTGTCGTTTCCATTCCTCCAACCGCTGGCGGTCTACGAGGTAGCGTTGGGTGAGATGGGCATCAATGAACCGCCATCGCAATTGTCCCATTTCGTCCACCCACACTTCCGCCAACAGTTGTTCGTCGGATATCTTGGTGGGTGTGACAGGCGAAGGGAGAGCCACAGTCGGTTCGCCAAGCATCTCCTGCAGTTCCAAACGGTCCAGTGCCTCTATTAAGGCTTGGGCTTCAGCGACGGTGCAGCCAAAGCGTTCGGCAATTTGCCGTGCGGAGTAGCGCCCGCTGAGCAAGTAATCCACGAAATCTTGCTGGCTGATGCCGTAACGGCGAACGAAGGCGATGGCGAGGTCAACCACTTCGCTGAAGTCTGCCTCGCCGATGGCAAGGGGTGCGGACACTTCTTCAGGGCTCACATCGGCGATGAGCAACTCCTGTGGCGGTTTGGGTTGAGTGCGTAGGAACCGAACAACCCTGCGCAATTCCCGTTCGGGCAGTTCCCACCGCTTCGCCAAATCGCTCAGAAACTCTTCAGCGTCAGGGTGCGTTAAAAGGAGTTGCCATTCGGGGCGCTCATAGAGGCGGTGGCGATGGACGAAAGCGATGGCATGGCGTTCCATGTAAGCGAGGTAGCGTTCGTAAGGCAAGAAGCGTGTCCAACGGACTTTACGGATGACGCCTTCCGATTGCAAGGCGCGGAAAAGCGGATGGGTTTCCAACCAGTGGGCAAGATGTTGAGCCTCCTTTGCCGACGCAAAGGCTTGTTGCCAAAGGGGAGACGGGCGACGGATAGCCAGTTTCAAGTTAGGGTGCGTGTCAGTTTTCGGTTTTGCTTTCAGCATCGGGCTTCACCCAGACAAATTGTGCCAAAGGGAAACTGTCGGCGTGTCACAATTACGGCGTCGGTCACAAGGAGGGACGATTATGCGGATTGTGCTGATTGGTGGGACGGGATTTATTGGGCGCGCCGTGATGGCGCGGTGTCGGGAAGCGATAGAAGACCTTGACTTGACCGTCGTCACCCGCCGTCGGGACGAAGCGGATCGCCTGCCCCCTTGGGTTCGTCCCGTCCTTTGGGATTTGATGGATGCCCCTTTCCCGCCTCAATATCTAAACGGCGCCGATGCCGTCATCAACTTGGCAGGGGAAAGCGTTGCCCAACGATGGACACCTGCCGCCAAACAACGCATCCGCGATTCACGGGTGCTGACGACCCGAAATTTGGTAGAAGCGATGCGCCAAACCGCCAAGCCACCCAAAGTCCTTGTCAACGCCTCGGCGACGGGTTACTATGGTGACCGAGGCGATGAAGAGTTGACCGAAGAGTCTCCGCCAGGGCAGGGCTTTTTGGCGGAAGTTTGTCAACTGTGGGAAGAAGAAGCGCTGCGGGCGACGGAGTTGGGTGTTCGGGTCGTTTGCGCCCGCTTCGGCGTCGTCTTGGGCGTGGGGGGCGGAGCGCTGCAACGCCTTTTGCCCTTCTTTGAGTGGGGCGTGGGCGGGCGATTGGGCAATGGGCAACAATGGATGGCATGGGTTCATCGCCAAGATGCCGCCCGCCTCGTCCTTCACGCCGTCACCAACGAAACGGTTCGGGGAGCGATGAACGCCGTTGCGCCCAATCCCGTCCGCAATCGGGAATTCACCCGCCTCTTGGCGAAAGTCGTCGGCAAACCTGCCTTGTTTCCCGTGCCCGTTTTTGCCCTGCGGTTGCTTTATGGCGAGATGGCAGACATCTTGCTGCACAGCCAACGGGTGCTGCCGAAGGTGGCTTTGGCGACAGGTTTCACCTTTGACTATCCCGACTTGGAAATCGCCATCAGGCACTTGCTGCGTTGGCATCGCCAATTCCAAACCGCTCCGCAAAAGGCAGCCTACGAAGTCGCTTGAAAAGGGAAAGAGGCTTTGTGGCAAAACACTCGTCGGCGCAAAACACAAGCCGACGGAAAGGAGGTGAGTTGTTTGCCGAACAATCGGGTGCTGGTCGTGGAAGATGACCCTGCCCTCATTGAACTTCTTCGGTTGCTTTTGGAGCGTGAGGGCTTGGAAGTCGCAATCGCCCAAGACGGGCTGGAAGCCTTAGACCTCCTGCGTGCTGAACGATGGGATTTGGTGCTATTGGATTTGCACCTACCCAAACTGGAGGGCTTGGATGTCCTCTGGGAAATGCGCAACGAAACCCAACTTGCGTCTTTGCCCGTCGTCATCATCTCGGTGGATGACTCCCCGCACACGATGCTGCAAGGTTGGCGGTTGGGCGTGGACAGTTACTTCCTCAAGCCCTTTGACCCCGACGAGTTATTGCGGGTCGTCCGCCGCATCTTGTCGCTGCCTCGCGAAGCGTCCTACAATGTGTAGCCCGACGGAGCATCGCCAGCGTCCGACAGACAAAGCGAAGGGCGCTGGCATCCTTTTTGTCGCCAACAAGCCAATGGGACGAGGGGGCGATGGGCGTGCAATGGTCTTTGACGGCTGTGGAAATGGGCGATCAGCGGATGGGTGTGATTGTGGCGCGGTTGATGACGGGCGATTTGTTGGAAGCCCGCAACCGAGCGGAGATGTTTTCCGTCGGCGATTTGTTCAGCCGTTGGGTGGCAGCCTTGGGGCAAGTCGTTACCTTGACGGCTCTGAGGGAGAGTGGCTTGATCGTCAAGCCATCAGGCTTGACCGATGTTATCGTCGCCGAGACTTTGCGGTTGCGCACCCGCCTGTCCACCTTCGCCCGACCCGCTTCAAGAGTCGCCTTGGCGGATTTACTGCAGCGTTTCGTCCTTTTGGGACCCCGTTGCACCCCTGATGGTGACCTGACGGAAGACCCCGCCGATTTTTATGCGCAGGTCATCCTCGCCTTAGCCACCCAAGATTTGCGAGCGGTGTTAGCGCGAGAAGTGGGAGTTGTTCGGGCGGTGTTGGTGGGTGCCGCCCCCTTGCCCAAACTGTTGGAGCATGGCAAGCCCCAACCCGTCGCCCGCAAGTGGTTTTTGACGATGCCCTTTACTCACCTCGTCCCCGCCGCCGACTTGCCCGTTTACCTCCGCGAAACCGCCCTCTATTTGCGATTGCATGGAGACGGCAATGCCCCATGAGGATGGAGAGCAAGCAAGACGATGGCTTTTATCGGCAGGTCACAAGAAACGAAAGGGACGGGCTTCCCCCACCCGTCCCCTTTCCGTCACACCTGAGGGGTTGACTTCACCTTTAGAGATTTGGCTGCACCTGCTTTGGTCCTTGGGGCGTTGTCGGTTGCCCTGGCTGGCTCCCAGGCAAAACGCCCTGAGCAGGGGTCGGAGGGTTTTGAGGCGATGAACGATTCAGATACCACCATCCGACGCCGACCATTAGTAAGACGACAACGGCAATGACAACAATGGCGACACCTAACGGCACTTCCCGCTGCATCTCATTTCGCCTCCTTCAGGCGAAAGTTACTGGAAGTTGTAGTCAGGGCGGAAAAGCCATGCGTGGCAACCATCCCACCAGTAGGCAGTAGGAAAGCCGTTAGCGTCATAGTTAGCGTAGGGATCAACCCGCCAATCATTAGTGCCGACCCGCCGCCACTTGGCATGCCCGTCTGCGAAGACCCAATCTACGCCGTTGAAGTGGATAAACATCGTGCCTGCCGTTACGAACATAGCACTGGTGCTTCCATTGCCTGTTTGGCAACCTGATGGCGTGCGGGGTTTATAGAAGCAGTTTAGGTCAGTGCCATCCCCACAAATCAAAGCAGCATTGGAGAGGGCGAACCCTTCCACCTGCACTTTACCTTGCCCTTCCCAAAGTAGGGGCAACATCGCAGGGTTGACGATTTGAGAGTCAGGGTAGGACATCAGCAAGCCATTGTAAGTAAAAGTCACATTTGTCCAAGGCACGACAGGATTGGCATAGTCAGGCACGCCCAATCGGAAGGGCGATCCTGAAGGGCAAGCATAAATGCCCTGGTTTCTGAGGTAGGGAATGAGGGAGTTAGACCAATGCACGGGATAAGCCCACCAGCGGAAGTTGCTTGGCGTGATAGAGGCACGCCAGTTGGGAGGGGTCGCGTGCCAAAAGTTCCACAGCCAAATCGCCGTAATCGTCCCATGTCCGAACCCCATCGGAAAGAGACCGTCGTAATCTTGGACATATTGCATGAACGCCGTCCCAAATTGCCGAGAGTTGCTGATGCAACTTGCCTGCCGTGCCTTCTCGCGAGCCTGGCTGAAAACTGGGAACAGAATGGCTGCCAGGATCGCGATTATCGCGATCACCACCAGCAACTCAATCAGCGTGAACGCCTTCCGACGCACCATCTCCATGCACCTCCTGCGATTGGTTTTTTGGACGGCGACACTCACACCCGACGACGGGGTGTGTGCTTGCCATTATAGCAACTTCCTTGCCCGATGTAAAGAGCCCTGAAGCGTGTTCTGAAACTTTCCATGCCACTGGCTTTAGCCGGTGAGGGACAAGGGGCACGGGACAAGGGACATGGGATTTGACGGATTTTTTCTGAGCGCCGAATTCATTCGGCGTTGGGAGGGCGAACCTCCCAGTGAGCCAAATTTGAGTGCGAGGTGCGAAGTGCAGTTTTTAAGAGCCCAAAAAATTTTTTTTCGGCAGTGCAGGAGCACTGCCCTCCAGAAATTTGCCGTTTCACCATTCGCCAGTCGCTATTCGCAAATCGCTGCCGTTTTCCTAACGCCGTCGTCCTCCTTTGGGAGGCAAAGGAAGGGTTTCCCCACTGGGCAAGGGTTGAGGTCCTCCACCCTGTTGAAGCCTTTGGCGTTCTAATTCCGCCTGCTTCGCCTGTTCTGGTGTAAACTTAATGACTGGTTCTTCGGTGGTTCGCGTCCAAAGGCGCCATCCTGTGATGATTAGCGCAATAGCCACCAAAACTATCAATACAACAAACCACTGCTTCTGCCCCATTGCCTATCCCTCCTCGTTTAGTGTTATGCCGACTTCGTTACGGCTGCCACTACTGTCGGATGTCCCAAATGTATGCAGCGAAGTCAACAACGGCGAAGTAAGGATAAGTCATGCCGATAAATCTGGTGCCTCGGAGTAGGTCGGAGATTTGTAACAACTTAGCGTGACCATCTACAAAGGCTACATTCATTCGCCCACGATGGTGAGGGAAGAAATTGGGGCATCCGCCGCCTGTCAGGTTTTCATAATGATGACGAGGCCATGTGCCTCCATACTTAGCCCAGTAATTGTCAGGGTCATTAGGGCAGGCAGGCACTCTCCACCCGCCAAACCAATACCGGCACTCGCCACCGTCGCCACATCCTGTTGGTCTGGGAGGGTCAACAAACCAGTTTCCACCACCAGCAGCATTACCGCCAGTATCGGCATACCAAGTGCTGTCCACATTCATCAAAGTGTTCGCAGGATTAGCGATAGGCGCCAGAGGGATGCCGATGCTTTTTGCTTGGCTATTCATTGGGCTCAGGTAAACATGGTTATAGCCAGCGTCAGTCTTAATGCCCCAACAATATGACCATGCTTCTCCCCCGACGGTGCGCCGACACCAGTCTTCATTCAACACACTGTCAACGGCTTGGGGGTCGGAGGGGCAACGGTGGATTTGCCAGTTTTTAATGTAGGGATGTGTCAATTCTGGCCACACATAATCACCTTGATTGGGGTCGTAGTATACGAAGAAGTCTCTAGGCGAAGTCATCAAGGGGACAAGGCGTTCATCATAGTCGTTGGTGTATTGGGCGATACCCATAGCAATGTTGCGGAAATTGCTCAGACAGTTTGACTGCCTTGCCTTCTCGCGAGCCTGGCTGAAAACTGGGAACAGAATGGCAGCCAGGATCGCGATTATCGCAATCACCACCAGCAACTCAATCAGCGTGAACGCCTTCCGACCCAACATTCTCCATGCACCTCCTAAGATGGTTTTTGAACAGCAACACTCACACCCAACGCAGGGTGTGTGCTTGCCATTATAGCAACTTCCTTGCCCGATGTAAAGAGACCTATAGCGTGTTCTGAAACTTTCCATGCCACTGGCTTTAGCCGATGTGCGTGCAAGCGTGCATGCTTGCAAAGGTGAACAAAGAGTGCGGAGTGCAATCGTTAAGCAAATTTTTTCGGCAGTGCAGGAGCACTGCCCTCCAGAAAAGTCATTCACCATTCGCTAATCGCCAGTCGCCATTCGCTGCCGTTTCGGCTCGGCAGGAGCCTCGCCCTCCCATTTTTCTCGTCCCTCGTCCCGCGTCCCACGACCCGTTTTAAGTCGGTGTCTACCAAAACGAAGCCTTCTAAAGCAGGCTGAAAAAAATTGGAGGGCACATCTCCTGATGTGCCGAAAAAATTTTCGGTAATGCTGGAGGGCACATCTCCTGATGTGCCGAAAATTTTCGGCAGTGCGGGAGCACTGCCCTCCAGAAAATTTGCCGCTTTACCATTCGCCAGTCGCTATTCGCTACTCGCTGCCGTTTTTGGCTCGGCAGAAGCCTCGCCCTCCCATTTTTTGCTTCGTCCCTCGTCCCGCGTCCCACGACCCGTTCCGTTCCTGTCCCGTGTCCCTTGTCCCATGTCCCGTTTAAAGTTTGAGCAAGGCGAGAATCAATCTCTGCCAACTTGCCCATTCGGGTGCGTCATCGCTGACTGGAACTCTGACGCCGCATTGAATG
>Ga0079996_124198_pt1 | contig 29360 bp, 34 predicted proteins | sample PerSpoAPS_AMetaG_FD_69199 | JGI IMG/M metagenome (GOLD analysis project Ga0079996, IMG submission 69199) | Thermal spring microbial communities from Yellowstone National Park, Wyoming, USA - Perpetual Spouter A (PS_A) MetaG (SPADES assembly)... | ecosystem: Environmental > Aquatic > Thermal... | reverse complement strand
GATAAACGGTTTAACGGACGTGAACGTGCTGGTTGGCAGGAATGGTGCTGGTAAATCCACAGTTCTCGAAGCAATCTACCTAGCATCATCGTGGGCTGAATCACATGACCATTTAGGGAGGGATAAAGTTTATTACGTGGTTGCTAGAAGGGCTTCGAGGCGCAACTGGGATGCGTTATGGTTTGCTAAGAATGTAGAGGAGGACATAGAAATCACGTTAGGCTTCAAACCTCTTGGTATGTTAAGGTTCAAGATAATCTATAGTAACCCCGCATCACCCGTGCTACTTGAGCTAACACGAGAGGTAGCGTCGGAGCTCGTCGAGAAATATCGTTTAACTGAACCCTTATACTATGATCTCCATCAAAACAAATTATGGAACCCTAAGACTGGAGAATACTCTCCTGCGATCCCCGAAGTTAGAGATTATCTTCTCTCTAAGCTTGGAGCTGTAGTAGAGTTCTTGAAGGGGGTCATGTTTATTGATAGTAGGCTTTCTGTTAGCGATATCGAGTTAAAGATATGGTCTAAATTGCTGGATAGAAGGCTTGATAAGAAGATCGTTGAGCTGATAAGGGAGGAGTACGAACCTAATGTGGAGGGTATAACGTTTAAGCCTACAAGGGAGGGTGGTCTTATGCTAGCTCTCACGCTAACTAACACTACTGTTGAGGTTGACGCTCTCGGTGATGGTGCTAGGATGGCTATCATGCTAGCTTCAACGCTAGCACTCACTAGTAATACAGCTGTCTTAATAGAGGATCCAGAGGTTCACCAACACCCTGGGGGTTTGGCGGCACTTATGAGGTTTGCCTTGAAGCTAGCTAAAGATAGAAGCCTCCAGTTATTCATATCAACTCATAGCGTTGAGCTGGTCAACTTTGTTAGGAGGCTTTGCGAGGAGCTAGGGCTGGGGTTCAGGGTGTTCTTCATGGAGAGGGATTACTCTAGCGGTGTTGTCGACGTTAGGGTCCTTGAGGGTTTTGATGTCGAGACTCTCCAGAAGATCGGGTTAGATCCTAGGATGCTGTACGTGATATAGCCATGGGCGTTGACGCTATACAACTTAAACTTCTTCGAGAGTCCTTCTACTTAGTCTTCGAGAAGCTAGCTCCACTAAGTGCTGTGGTACTATGTGAGGATCATAGCGATGCTGAGGTTGCAAAGAGGATCTTGAAGAAGATGGAGAGTGAAGGTGTTATAGGGAGGATATCGTTGAAGGTTGGGTTCGCGGATGTCGGTGGTAGGGATAATGTTCCCAGGATGTTAGACGCCATACTAAGCCTTACCAGGAGTTCTCGCAGGTTAAAGGATATAGTTGTGGTCATTGATGGCGATGAATACAGCGTTGATGATAGGGTTAAAAGTATAGTTGATAGCCTGACATCACGCGGAGCTCTCATCGAGGGGTTGCAAAGGGATGATGTGTCCAACCAAGTCTACATCTCTAGGGTAACCGTTGATAAGAGGAGCCTAAGGTTACTCATAGCTGTTAACGGCGATTACTCCATGCCCTTTAAAAGACGTTGCCTGGAGGATCACTGTGTCAAGCTGATGGGGGAGAGGTTGTGGAGGGTGTTGAGAGCTCTAAACGACTGGTTAGTGTAGATGAGTGTTTAGAGTATATAGGGGGAGTGGATGCTAGGAGGGTTTGCGAGGTCTTCGATCACATATGCAGGGTGTTTCAGATAACGCTTTCAGAGATTACAGGGTGAGGTTAAGTTCACGCATAGGAGCTCTGGAGGCTGTGGTGTTGGGGGTTCTTGGTTGGTTTAGAGCAAGGTTTTTATACCAGTTCCCACAGTCTAGTTTTGAGGAGCTGGGGGAGCCCGGTTTTGGTTTCAAGGGGTTCCAGGGTGTTGTTTGATATCTCGGGTGTTAACGCTAGGGTTGTGGAGCTCGCTGTTAGGATACTGGAGTCCAGGCTCCCCCAGTGTTTTGATAGGCCCTCCCTTGAGAGGGTTTATGTTAGGGCTCTTAGGAGTGGTTCTTGGTGGAGGGCTCCGGGGGAGGCTCGCGGGATTCTATGGGCTGCTCTCAGGTCTAGCGTTAACGTGTTCAAGTCACCTAGGGTTATCTCAGCTCTAAGACGTGCCATCGCCTGGTTTGAGCTGTACACGATGAGGGGTTTCATCGTACTCTCAGGCCTCTCCTACGCAATCCCCCGAGGCCTCCTAAGGCTATCCCTGGACTACGTGCTGTCCAGGGTGGACTACATACTATACCTTGGGAGGCATGTCTTCGCAACATATGCATACTACTGGCACATATACAGGGGCTAGCCTAGCTATAGTGGGCGCACATGAGCTCGATGGACCCTGTGGAGCTACTACGCAGGCGTTCAATGAGGTTCTACGACTACGCTCGAATAGCATTCGATAACGGTGACTATGACATGACAGTTTTCATGTGCGAGCAGGCAACACAACTCTACATGAAATCACTCCTCCTCAGGTTGCTGGGGTTCACGCCTAGAGGTCATAGGATTAGGGAGTTGCTGGGGGTGCTCTTAAAAGCTTTGGATCGCCTTGGTAGGGTTGAGCTCTCACAGGAGGTCGCTAAGTTCAGTGATGTTAATAGGGATGCTCTTAGACTCCTAGAGGAGGCTTACACTGGTTCAAGGTATCTTAGCGGTGTTTACGGAAGGGAGGATGCTCTTAGAGCTTTAAAAGTTGTCGAGGAGCTCTTCAAGCTCTTGGAGGTTGTTGAGAGGAGTGTCTTCTCCACGTGATGAGGATCTAGCTTTAGAGATTCAGGTTGAGAGGCTTAGGGAGCTCCTAAGGTGGCGTGAGTACCTCAGGATACTGGTTGAAGCTGTTAGGGAGGTTTTAGGCGATGTCGATGTCTATGTCTTCGGCTCCGCTGTTGAGGGCAGGCTTACCGTCGATAGCGATATCGACGTGGCTATAGTGCTACCAGAGGTTCCGAGGAGTGGGCTTGAGAGGGCTAGGCTTGTGAATAGGATCCTTGAGGTTGCAGAATCCCGTGGTGTACCATGGTGGTATCCCTTCGAGGTACACCTTGTGACCAGAGATCAGCTTTCAACTCTTGAAGCTAAGCTTGTTAAGGTCCTATGATTAACCTAGCTATGGGTCTCGGTATGGAGAGGAGGATCAAGCTACCCTTTGCTCCAGGTGTTGAGGTTGAGTTTGCTGATAGGAGGAGGGCTCTGGAGCAGGTTGTTGAGTGGAGTGAGAGGGGTACAGCGTACCCTATCGTCATCTACGGTCCTGAGGGTTGTGGTAAGACGTCTCTCCTAAAACAGGCTGCTGAGATCCTCAGGGAGGGGGGTTATGATGTGATATACGTGGACCCCGTAAACATGAGCTTCACAGCGCACACTGATGTGAGGGAGGTTGTTTGGAGGCTTGGTGAGGCTGTCGGGGATGTTGTCAACGGTAGGGTTAAGCTAGCTATGCTAGCATCCCACCTAGCGAGGGAGCTCCTAGCAAGGTGGAGGAAGAGGAGGATCGCAGTACTAGCTGATGATGTATTCCAGGCTATAGGGCTTGACAAGGCTGGGGTATACGTTAAGGGCCTTCTAAACCTTATAGAGCACCCTCCTGAAAGCTATGATGGGATAGTGGCTATTGTAGCTACAAGTGAGTGTGTATCAAGGTATGAGGTTGGTAGGCATAGATGGGCTAACCTAATGGTTATGTGGAATATGGGCAGGAGTGGTTTCAAGGAGCTCTACGACAGGCTAGCCAGGCTAGTACAATTAAATGTTGATTTCGAGGATGTCTGGAGGCTTACAGGTGGTAACCCCAACGCTCTAAGAATGCTGTATCAAGCAAACTGGAACGTGGATGCTGTCATCGAGAGCATCATAACATCTAAGAAGCTTGGAGCCTTCGTTTCAAGCCTAACCCCCGATGAGAGGATGTGGCTTTTGGAGGCTGTGGAGAATCCGGATAGCCTTATGGCTAGGGAGAGGGTACACCTAGCCAACAAGCTTATAGAGCTTAACATGATCGTAGATGAGATAACCTACAGGAGCCCATGGCTTTGGGTCGACGAGCCACCATCTGAGAGGGATCCGGAGCTCGGCATAGGCAAGCATGTAGCATGGCAGACTCCACTGCATAGGGAGGCTGTTAGGAGAACACTACTAGGCCGGCACGGAGGCTAAGCGGGGGCCCCGGTGATCTACCTCCCATAGATGTTGGAGTGTGGATGATATAAGCGTTTACAATGATGCAAGAAAAAGCGGGTTGAGGCGGTGGAGAGGTTTATAGAGGAGGTTCTAGGTTATGTCGGGACTAAGGGTCCTTGAGGAGGCTAGGAGAAGACCTAAGACCATCCCCAGTGATGTGAGGGAGAGGATACTCAGGGTTATAGCGGAGAGGCTTGGAGCTAGAGGGGAGGTGGAGCTTGTTGTTGTTTTCGGCGGTTTCATCGAATCCGGGGTTTTCAGGGATATAGATGTAGCTCTTTACACAAGCCACATGGTTGATATCGACGAGGCCCCAGCCTATGTTGACACGGTTAGGGACGAGCTTGAGAGAGTAACCGGGATGGGGGTAGACATTTTATTGCTAGAGTATACACCACCACATTTAATAAACCACCTGCTCTCCAGAGGCAGAGTTATCGTTGAGAAGACTGGTATAAGCTCGATCTTGAAGATACACGCTGTAGAGGAGATGAGGAGGTTGAGAAAGCTTAACGTATATAGCCAGGGACCTGGTTTAAACAGATTTCAGTCACTTTGATCTTACTTCTCCATTTAAACGGGTATTTAAAGGCTATTGGGAACTAGACGAGGTGGGCGAGCATGGACGTAGAAACTCTTGAGAAGCCGTTGCCTAAGCCTACAAGCGAGGACTACATTAGCGCGGGGTTGCTTGAGGCTCTAACAGAGGCTAGCCTAGCTCTAGAGCTCCTGGGTAAGGGTCTTGTTAGAAACGCTGCTGGTAAGGCCTTTCAGGCGTGGGGAGCGCTACTAGCCTCCCTCCTCAGACTTGAGCTGGATAGGCTATTGCAAACAGTGAAATCCGATGAGGAGAGGAGGCGGCTTATGGATAAGGCTGTGCTCAGGGTTCCAACGAGTAGAATAAAGACGTTATCCCAAATGCTAGAGTCTCTCGGGCACAACAGTTTATCAGCATGGAGTGATAAGGCGCTCAACCTACACGACTACCAGTACAACGGGCCAGACCCGGATATGGCGGTGAGCAAGTATAGGAGTAGGGAGGAGGCAGCTGTTGATGTGAAACTGCTTGTCAGGGAGTTAGTGAGAAGAGTTGAGGAGCTAAAGCCTAGAGTGAAGTGGTACGACGAACTGGAGAACATGCACGGAAAAGTGAGGGAGGCGCTAAGCGGAAAACAATAAACATGTGCCGATGAAGATGAAATTAATACACTGGTTCCTACGTGGAGTGAGGTTGCTCAAGGATATATCAGGAAAACCCTATGGTGATCAAATATGAGGGTACTAGTCACAGGTGGAGCGGGCTTCATAGGTAGTCATCTTGTTGATAGACTTGTTAGTGAAGGCTACAGGGTTAGGGTGGTTGATAACTTGAGTAGTGGTAGGGTTGAGAACCTCAGGAGGCATGTTGGCTCGAACGCTGTAGAGCTCGTGGTTGGTGATTTAAAGGATCCTTATACAGCGTTAAGGTCTGTGGAGGGCGCTGATGTAGTCTTCCATTTTGCTGCTAACCCTGAGGTGAGGGTAAGCAGTATAGATCCTGGGGTGCATTTTAACGAGAATGTTGTTGCAACGTTCAACCTACTGGAGGCTATGAGGAGGAGGGGTGTTAGGGAGATAGTCTTCGCCTCGTCGAGCTCTGTGTACGGGGAGCCTGACTCGATACCTGTTGGCGAGGATGCACCCTTGAGGCCTGTCTCGGTGTACGGTGCTAGTAAGGCCTCCTGCGAGAGCCTGATACACGCTTACACTAGACTCTACGGTTTGAGAGCGGTGGTGCTAAGATACGCTAACATCGTCGGGCCTAGGATGAGGCATGGGGTTATATGGGATTTCATTGTGAAGCTTAGAGGGAACCCAGGGGAGCTAGAGGTGCTAGGGGATGGAAGCCAGGTTAGAAGCTACATACACGTAGGCGATGCCGTGGAGGCGACTATAACAGCTTGGACCAGGGGAGGAGAAGGGTACCAGGTCTACAACGTAGCATCGGAGGACTGGATAGCTGTCGACGAGGTAGCGGATATAGTGGTTGAGGCGATGGGGTTGAAAGGTGTGAGGAAGAAGTACAATCCGGTACTACACGGAGTAGGATGGCCTGGGGACGTGAAGAGGATAGCATTGAGGATAGACAAGCTGAAGAGCATAGGATTCAAGCCCAGGATGAACTCGAGAGAAGCGGTCAGAACAGCTGTAGGGGAGATCCTAGAAGAGCTTAAGGCAAACCCGTAGATGGCATCACGGGGTTCAAAAGCTACCTCTCAGAACCCTCCAACAAAGGGGGCTAGCTTCGTGAATGTTAAGGAGTTGATAGAGGCTGAGCTAGCTAAGCAGGGGGTTTCAGGCTACAAGCTAGAATGGTATTATGATCCAGACTGGGGCTACGTTTACATAGTCAAGGTTGGTTTAAACGCTAGGAGGGCCCTAGAGCTCAACCTAAGGCTACAGGAGATGCTCCCAGGGACCCCCGTGGTAGTAAAGTGGACTGGTGAGACCGACGTGTCTGAGAGCGAGCTCGAAGACTACCTCCTAGAGATAATGGCTAGAGGAGGTTTCAAGCCAAGAGCACCTCCAGGCTTCGATGCTGTAAAAGCTGTAAGGGAGGCTAGGGGAGACCGCTGAGGTAACCGTGCTCTCCAGGCCATTTCAAACTATATGAGCTCTAGGAGGCTCATATCTTGAGGAGTATTCTTATAGATAGATTGTTGAGATCCTCTCGTGATATCCTTGTTGGTTCGCTAAGCTCGATACCATACCTACTGTTGGAGTTTGAAGAACCCATGTTTCTAAAGCTTTATTTCCCTCCAGATGGTTTCGGAGCATTGGAGGAGAATCTGCTTATACCAAAGAGTAATGTATACTTTGACGTACATACTATAAGGAATGCAGACACTATAATTGATCTAGGTGCTCATAGTGGTAGCTTTACCATCTACTCCCTGCTACACTCTAAACCAAGAGCAAAAATTATAGCCGTTGAACCTGATAGAAATAATTTTAGGCTACTATTAAATAATCTTAAGATCTTCGAAAACGTTATAAATGAAAAGAAGCTTAGAGTTTTAGCTCTTAGAAAAGCTGTATGGGCTAAGACTGGTACTCTAAAGTTTATTAAGACTAGGTGGAGTGAGGGCGGATACGTAGCAGATATAGCAGATATAGAGTGTGATGAAGTAACCTGCGTTGACGCCATCACACTAGATGACATCATCAACATCAGCTCTGGGAAGACAATAGTTAAAGCTGACATAGAAGGAGCCGAGATCCCGGTTCTAGCAGCTTCATCAAAGCTAAGCATGGTATCAGAGTTAGCAATAGAAGCTCACGGAAACACGAGTTATCTTATCAGATTACTTAAGCTTAAAGGCTATAATCCCAAGATTATAGTGTATAGATTAAATCCTCATCTAGCTAGGCAGTGGTTAAAAGTAAAGCCTAAAGCTTACGGGTTAATCATAGCCATCTACAGATTCTTAGCATCAAGCACCTACAAACCTACAATTACAATAGTTAAAGCGTCACGTTCCCATGTTAAATCTTAGACACACGCTAAAACCTCTAAAAATGAACACAATTATATCTTCATGTTCGTTAACAACTGGAAAGTAAGCTATAGATAGGCGCTTTCCATGCCAGACCTGCTAACACACTATATGGCAAGCTACCTCGTAGCGAGGGCCCTTGTGGGGCCTAGGCGTGCGCTACTACTAGCTTTTGTGGGGCTCCTACCGGATGTCGACACACTACTCCTAGTACACAGGTGGGTTACTCATAGCGTTCCCGTAGAGCTCCTAGCCTCAGCCCCCCTACTAGCGTTGACCTACGCCTATAGGAGGGGGTATTTTGGTGTTGTTGTGCTAGCTGTGCTACTCTACACCCTGCACATAGTCATGGATGTGTTCACGGGGCTAACACCAGCACTATGGCCCCTAGCGCCAGCCCTAGCATTGAACATAGGGGTTAACGGTGTGTACGGTGTAGACGGTGTCAAGGTAACCCCCGGCTTCGAGGTCGTGGTAGGGCCTGTTGACTTCGCTAGAAGGGATTCCGTTGAGGGCCCCCTGGTCTCTGAGACGGGGCTCATGCTAGCTCTCATTGTGGCTTTGACCTTGTTGGTCGAGTGTGCTAGCCGGAGGTTGGGGGTTTACAGGGCTTAGGGGTGCTCTTCCATGGTGGATTTAGGGCTTGCAATAGCCTTGGCATTAGCCTTGGTGCACTTCGGGCTCCCAATAGCATACTACCTGTACCTTAAGCTTGTGTGGCTTGGTAGACCTTGGGGTGTTAGGCGTGATCACAGCTTCAAGCCCATGGTTACAGTCATAGTGCCAACATACAATGAGGCTAAGCTCATAGAGTCTAAGCTCGACGACATCTCCAGGCAGGACTACCCTAGGAGTAGGCTTGAGGTTATAGTCGTTGACTCGGCCAGCACAGATGGAACACTTGAGGCTGTAAAAAGGTGGTCTGAGGGGAACCCAGGCTTAAACCTTAGGGTTATAAGCGAGCCTTATAGGATGGGTAAGGCCTACGCTCTAAACAATGCTCTAAGGCATGCTAGCGGTGACATAGTGGTTATAACGGATGCAGACTCAAGGTGGGGCTCTGAGAGAACGCTATCGAATGCAATTGCATGGCTATCAGACCCCACGGTGGGAGCTGTAACATGCGTTAAAAACCCGGAGCGAGGAGGCTTCCTAGGTGTAGAGGGGGGCTACAGGGGGTTCTACAACACCGTTAGGCTAGCTGAGAGCAAGGCCTGGTCAACACCTGTATTCCACGGGGAGCTAGCAGCCTATAGGAGGGAGCTCCTGGAGGCCATAGGAGGGTTCCCAACGGACATAGGGGCGGACGACAGCCACACAGCTACACTTGTAGCCCTGAGAGGCTACAGGGCCGTAGCAGTCGACGACGTAGAGTGTATTGAGAAGGTGCCAGAGGAGGGATACCACGCTTGGAGGGTTAGGAGGGCACAACACCTAGTACAACACTTCCTGAAAACCCTGAGGCACGTGAGGAGGGCCCCCAACAGGTTTAAACCCATACTCCTAGCAGAAGCGTACCTACACCTCGTAAACCCATGGCTACTACCAATAGCAACAACGCTACTAATCCACCAGGCGTTGAGAGGATCAGTCATAGCAATAGCGGTACTAGCAGCCGGAGCACTACTACTAGCATTCAAACCCTACAGGACATGGGTAATAACACAACTATACCTGATCGCGGCAACGTTGAGGAACCTCCTAACAAAGGATATAGCCTGGGAGAAGCAGGTTAAGGGCTAGTAGCCCTTAGATGAACATAGCCTTCGTAGCCCCCCGATACCACCCACACATAGGAGGGGTGGAGTATGTCGTGAAGTCGGTAGCGGAAAGACTCAATAGGATGGGCCACGATGTGGCTGTCCTAGCCGGGGAGCCTGAGGTTGAGAGGCCGAGGGAGGAGGTTGTAGGGGGTGTTAGGGTTGTAAGGTGGCCTACGTGGAGTCCGGGTGACGCATACCATGTACCGAGGTTGGGGGGTGAGCTTAGGGGGGTGCTCCTAGAGCTAGCGAGGTGGGCTGATGTGATCCACGTGCACAGCGTTCACAGCATCATCTCAATGTACGCTCTAGAGGTTGTTAAAAGCCTGGGTGTTAGGGTTGTGGTAACCCCCTATTATCATGGTACGGGGCATACGCTCTTCAGGAGGCTACTCTGGATCCCCTGGAGGCGTTATGTGAGGGGCTTGCTTAGAAACACCATTATCCACACTGTCTCCAAGCTTGAAGCTAAGCTCGTGGAAAGGGATTTTGGTTGTAAGGCTATCGTCATAGAGAATGGTGTTGACGAGCTTGTCAAGAGTTTCACCTGGAGCCCCGGGGATTACGTAATGTACAGTGGTAGGATTGAGAAGTACAAGAACGTAGACCTACTAGCGAGGATCGTGAGGAGACTTAACGAGAAACACGGGTTAAACCTTAGACTAAGGATATTCGGGAGAGGACCCTACAGGGGTAGACTGGAGAGGCTCCTGAAAGAGCTAGGGGTTCCCTTCGAGATAGGAGATTTCAAACCCTACAAGGAGTACATAGAGACCCTATCCCACGCTGCACTCTTCGGCCTACTATCAGAAAGAGAATCCTACCCACAAAGTGTTAACGAAGCTAACGCGATAGGAGCCCCGGTAACCACAGCCAAGCCGTGGGGCTTAAACTTCGAAGAAAGACCACGCACACTAACAATAGATCTAAGGTGGAGCGTAGACAGGATAGCAGATGAAGTCTACAGGCTCCTAGAGAGAGCTCCCAAGGAGAAACCAGCGGGTATACCAACGTGGGATGAAATAGCCTTAAGGTATGTGGAGGAACTCTACAGACGCTAGGATGGAATGGAGTGCTTAGCGGCTATTATACAAGCTGGGAAGTGGATCATGGAACTTGAGAGTTTAACAGCTTGAACCATTCTTATAAACTCCCATGATATGAAAAGGATCCTCATAGTCTCTCGTAGACTCGATAACACGATCTCAGCGCCTAAATGTAGTTACAATCTAGCTCTAGCACTAGCAAGACTTGGAATAGACGTGAAGATCATAACCAGCATTATCTCCCTACCGCCAGGGGATTTAAGTAAACTTAAGAGGATGGGTGTACAGATCAAAAAGCTGCCAAAACTATTCGCTAATAGAGTCCTTTCTCCAATACTCTATTCGTTTTACGCTAGAGTCGATAAGGAGGATAGGATAATCGTAGGCCACGGGTACACTTTCGGAGATGATATCACATGGGTTCACTTCCCCAGGTTGGGAGCACTCAGATACCTGTCACCCTTTCTTAAAGATGAAGAGAAGAGAAAATTACGTAGAGAAGGCCTTGCAGAAAAGATGATATTTATGTCAAGTAGAAAGCTATGGGCAGTATCAAGCTTAGTAAAGAAAGTGCTGACTGAGGAATACGGTATTCGTGAGGATAAGATAATCGTTCTATACAATGGAGTTGATACAGAAAAGTACCATCCCCTAAACCCTGAGGAAAGGGTTAAGCTAAGGAGGAGGCTCGGCATTTCCGAAGACACTAAAGTACTCATTTTTGTCGGTGCGGATCCTCTCAAAAAAGGATTCCATAGAATTCTCTATACGTTGAAGAGGTTGGAAACGGGAAATTTAAAAAACTATGTTCTCTATGCCATAGGGTTTAAGCCTAACCCAATTATAGTCGATCTCTCCTCGAACCTTAAGATAAAATTCCTAGGTCGGCTGTCCGAAGAAAATCTAATAAAATATTACCAAATAAGCGATGTTCTTTTACTGCCTAGCTACTTTGATTCCTTCCCGCTGGCCGTTCTAGAAGCAATGGCATGTGGAGTTATCCCAGTAGTTACGCCAATGGTTGGCACCTCAGAGATAATAGTCCACGGAGAAAACGGATTCATCATTCATAATGAATATGAGCTAAGTAAAGTTTTAAATGATGTACTTAGCTTAAATATCGAAAGGTTGCGTGAAAAAGCGGTAATGACAGCAAGAAAATATTCTTGGATTAACGTAGCCAAAAAACTTCTAAGTCTCATCTAAGGTAACAGAACATTGAGAACTCTCAGAACTCTCTTACTAACGAACTTCATAGATAGACCCGGCGGAGCTGGAAGACTCGAGGCCTACTTGATTAAGGCATTAGCATCTTTATCTCACGAGTGTATTCTCGTTGCTCCGGGCCGGCCTCACAAGTCTAACATACCAAGTGATGATGACATTAGAGCATGTAAATTCATTTTGGTTAGAGAGCATGACAAGGTTCAAAGCCTTCAGAAAATCCTTGAATATCCCCCCATATCTCTCATAGGTAATCTAGTTGAAGAGACATTGATAGAAAAGATTATAGAAAGGACGAGACCGGACATGATCATAGCCAGTGGCGGAATGTCGAAGCATGTTGCTACCAAAGCTCATAGGATAGGTGTTAAGACTATCGTCTACTACCACATGATAACACCTTGGTATGTTGAGATAAGAGGTTTTTATAGAAAATACAAGTGGTCTGATCTATCAATGTTATGGTTCGGATTTAATGTAGCTGTAGGGAGGTCGTCATCTATAGATTTTGAACCATGGTCGTATGTGGATCATGTTATTGTAAACTCCAAATATATGGCGTACTTGGCTAAGAAGTATTGGGGTAGAGAGCCGGATGTACTGCAACCTCCCATTGAAGTTAAGAACTTCGCTGTTCAACCTAGGGAAAATAGAAGTTTTGACATCGTCAGTATAGGTAGGCTGGATCCAGACAAACGTTATGAAGATCTTATTGAGGCTGTTGGGAGAAGTAGTGTTCTTAAGGGGAAGGTTAAAATTAGGCTAGCGGGTTTCACGGGTAAGTATGAGTACCTCTTGAATGTTCTTAGTCTGGCAAAAGCATATGATGTGAAGATGGTTATAGAAAGAGATGTTTCAGAGAAAAGGAAGCAAGAGATCCTCTCGAATTCAATGGTTTTCGTTAACCCCTCTAGGTACGAGCATTTTGGCATAAATGTTGTAGAGGCGATGGCCTCGGGTACCCCCGTTATCGTGCATAAGTCAGGAGGTCCCTATTTCGATATAATAGATAGGGGTATTTACGGCCTTAGCTATACTACAGTAGACGAGTTATCAGATATTATCGAGATGCTCGTTGACGACATGGAGGTGTGGAATAAGTACTCTCAACTTGCTATTCAAAGAGCTAGACACTACGATTTTGAGGTATTTAAACAGAGATTACTGAACGTAATAGGTAGGTTGATGTGAATGCTTAAAACCCTCAGGAAATTTAAAACCTTGTACGAACTAGCCTTTGAATATAAGGATCTTGGCTCACTCATAATTTCACTACTTGACTACCACCAGGTAAGGCATCGTTATAATGAGATGGCGGTAAATGCGAGGAGAGAAGAGTTCAGGAGAAAGACCTGGATACACAAACTCCCTAACGGTCTTCACGCTATCACCTTATTAGAACCAAAATATCTAAGGACTTACATAACTACCTATGATGAGATTTTCGTTTGGAGGATCTACGAGAAGCATAAGGATTTCATACCAGGTGAACACGACGTTATCCTAGATCTAGGTGCTTTCATAGGCCTCTATACATTAAAGCATCATAAAGCTAGGCGGATTTTCGCTATAGAACCTCATCCGGTCTCATACATACTCCTTTCCCTTAACATTGTGCTTAACAAACTTGAAAACGTGGAATACCTCAATAAAGCTGTGTGGAGCCATGGTGGCTACATGCCTTTCTACGAGGAGGAGTTCCTGGTGGGTGGCTCGACGCTTGTACCAGAGTGGCGTAAGACTTTACACTCTAAGAAGTTTATCGTTGAGGTAGTTTCACTAGATCAATTAATCGGTGAGAAGGTTGTACCTAAATACATTGATATAGCTAAGGTTGATATTGAGGGAGCGGAACTAGAGTTCCTAGAGGGAGGTAAGAGTTACCTTACGAGAGGTTGCATTCATAGGATGGTTATTGAGTTGCATAAAACGGTAGTTGATTTACGAAAATTCTATTGTAAATTGAAAGAGTATGGTTTTAAGATAATCGATGGAAGGATTGGTCATGAGACAGACATAATCTATGTAAGCCATGTTAGGTGAGTAAGCGCTTCCAATGTGGGACACTATTCATATAATACCAGGAACTCTTAATGCCCGAGGGGGAAGAGAGCTTGTAACCTTAGCATTCATAAAATTTTTCGTAGAACATAGGTTAGGGGCAAGGATAATCCTCTATACGAAAGATGAGCCCGATCCTTTGATAACACATACTTTCCCCTTTGAATTCGTAAATGCTCTTAGAAATGTGTCATTCAAACCTCTAGGGGTGTTTTACGCAAAGAGGTTATGGCATGGGATACCGTACATTAGATTAATACAAAACACATTGTCCTTAATGAGCATTAAGTCCCTTACAATAAACCTCAACGCAGACTCCATACCTATTCCAGCTCACATCTGCTATGTGCATTTCCCCTATTTCAGCGTAGGTGAGGATGCTAGCTTAAGAGCAAAACTAAGAAAGGAACTACACCTATGGACGCTAAGGTTATGTAGGTTCATATTCGTTAATAGTAGCTTCACTAGGAGGGTGCTCCGCTACACGACCCCCGATATTTGTGCTAAGACCACTGTACTCCACCCACCTCTTCCAATAGAGCCTATGAGTTACAACGATTTTCTTAGAGGCGTGGAGAAGAGAAGGAATATGGTGCTTACCGTTTCTCGATTTTCTAGAGAGAAAAAGCTTGAGACAATCTTAGATATTGCAAAGGAAGTAAATGACGGTGAATTCGTCATCATAGGTACTCTTGTAGACAGTGAGTATTACGCATACCTTAGAAATTATATTGAGAGGGAGCACATCCACAACGTCAGGCTTCGACCTAACGCATCCTTCGAAGAACTACATTCTTTAAGAATGCAGAGTAAAGTATACCTTCACCCAATGCCCTACGAACATTTTGGAATATCCATAATTGAGGCTATGGCATCAGGTTGCGTACCTATAGTTCATAAAAGTGGAGGACCTTGGTATGACATTTTGGAACAGAAAGAAATGTGGGGCTACGCATATAGCTCTGTTGATGAGGCAACTATGAAAATTGAAATATTACTTAACGATCTAAATCATTATCTTGAGAAGGCTTCGCTAGCTTTGGAAAGAAGCAAGGCTTTTACGTATGAAAAATTCAACGAGAGATTACATGAATTTTTGTACAGATATCTTTAAAGGGATTACCATATGTAAGTAATGCAGGACGAGTTTATGAGGTATAGAATTAGATTAATTATGGAAATCATTTGCAGATTACGTGGTTACACAGCAACTGACAGTATTCGCTTATTGCTGCTATTGCCTTTCGTTGCAATAGTATCGTTTACAGCTAGAAGAATTAACTTAATACGTAAAGCTATTTTAAGAAAATATAGAAGCTATTTTAACTCAAACATCGAATTCTTAGATCTCTTAGGAAAGCTCATTAAGAGCCCCTATCTGAAAGTCTTTATAAATTAAGAGAACCGCACTTCTTATTCGATCTAATAATTTAGGGGAGGACTTTCCTATAGCAACATTAATGCATGAACCTTCCGTTGCAAAGATTTTTAAGCCTGGCCCTGGTGATGTTGTTATTGATGTGGGAGCCCATATAGGTTCATATACTGTTCGTTGCGCTAAAGCAGTTGGTGAAAAAGGTCTTGTTATAGCATTTGAGCCTGATCCTGACAACTTCAAAGTATTATTATTAAATGTAAAAATGAATAATCTGAAGAACGTGATTGCGTTTCCATATGCTATAGGTAAGAGTAATGGAATTATTAAACTTCATAAAAGCAAATTCACAAGCCTTCATAGTACAGTTAAATTTCCTCAAGAGTACACGGGAAGCATAAAAGTTAAGGCTATTACCTTAGACACTTTAACAGAAAATATTGGTATAAAAAGGATTGATTGGATTAAAATAGATGTAGAAGGTGGAGAGGCAGAAGTATTAGAGGGCGCCATAAATACCCTTAAATTAGCAAAGAGGATCATTATTGAGGTAGAAAAAAGTAATTTAAAGCGGGTTTTAAATTTAGTAAAAATCCTACAAATTTAGAGTTTACATAATATCAGAGAGTTATATATTATTCGTAAAACCATGTATGAGTTAGTAGGGGTGCAATTACCTAAGGCTAGCGTATGCGTCGATGTAAAGAACACATTACGGTTTCTGGACCTTTAAAATGAGTTCTAAATGTAAACTAGTCATAAGCTTTAGAGCCTGCTCCCAGCAACTTTGCTACACTATACCCTTCGCTTATTGTAAGTAAAATAAGGAATATGATACCATTCCGCCTTGCAGCTGGAGACTCTACAAGTAAGGCGTTTATCATTAAAAGGAGAGGGGCTACAGATGGAATGTATGCTATAAGCATGAGTATAGCTGATGCTCAGGAAAAGCATCCTGTAAAAATCGTAAGCTTAGACGACCTCCTCGATAGTCTATCAATTCAACAAGTTGATATTATGAAAAATCGGTGTGGAGGGTTTTTGAATTAAACGTCCTAAAAGGTCTTAAGAGAAGAGCTTCCAGGAGGCTTATCAACGTTATAGTTCTTGAAGTGCACTCTCCCCTACTATTACATGATATCTTAAGGATGCTAAGTGATAATTATGATGTTAAAGCTTTTAGAGTATCAAGAGGATTATATGAAGTATATGCGATTAGTAAAAGCAATAAATATGGTCAGCTATAGCCTATTGTCTTCGGTTATGTCAAACAATGACCTCTTTATAATAATCATTTTACGTAGTTTACATATTAACGATCAGTGTCGGAGATCATCAGCGATATTACCATGACTTATACACAATATCTAATACTTTTTACGATACTTAATACAATACTATTTTTATTTTTATATTTACTTAGCGATTCTAAGAATGTAATTAAAACACGAACACCAATGCCTATTCTGATTTTAGTGTTGAACGTAATTTTATTCTTATACCTGGTATCGCAGAGCTTCCTACTGCAGGCACCATACATATACGTGGGCTTAACTGGAATACTTATTTCAATAATAGTGTATATTTTAGCACATTCAATTACCAAACACTCGAATACTATAAAGTCGCGCCACTCAATATTGTACTTAAACATCTTCATGGTAGTAGTGGTCTTCGTGTTTGAGCACTCATTGAGCATAGCTAATGGCTTTAACGAGGTGGGAGAGCAGGCACCTGACGCGTCTCTCTATTTCGCTTATAATCATTGGGTTTCTTCGCTTAAGAACCCATATTATGATATCATTAACGTAGCGTCCTTCTGGATCGCTATACTTCATAGAGTGTTAGGCGTGAATGATATCATCTTCGCTCTCCCAAATTCCATGTTATATCTTACCATAGCGTTTCTAATATCATTATCAGCCTACATCATTTATAAGAGAGCAGGTTGCCAGGATCTCATCATACTGGCTATGTTAGTAGCTTTTGCGACCCCCTACATAACTTTTATCTCGGTTCCCCCAGCATTATCAGCGATGTTCGCCATGCTTGTATTCGCTCTTGTTCTCGGTCGTAGTATCAGGTCCTCTGACTATGTTGTTGTGACGCTTCTCTCAATTACAGGTATGCTCGCACATGCCACATTCATCTCTATGATCGTCTTTGGCTTATTAGCCTTACTTATGCTATCAAAGATTCAGAGGGATGCTATCGGATCTACGTACTTACGCATGCTGACGTTTTTTCTAGTGATTCACGTGATACTATCCTTTGTCAGGTTAATGTATACTACGGCTTACATATCACTATATCCCTATTATACGGATTTCTTGAGATTCCTTAATTTCCTATCACAGCCTGGTGGTGTAGAGCTTAGGGTTACAAGATATGAGCAATGGTCCCCGATATTTACGTCTTTCTCGTGGACTATTTATCCAGCCATCGCAACCTCCTACATCCTCACTATGATGTTCAAAAGAAGATATTCGTATAACGAGCTTTTTGCATTATCGCTATCACTAGCAGGTCTAGCACTTATCTTCATAGGCTTTATTGGATCTTATTTCAGTAACTCATTTAGTAGACAAGCCACCTACCCAGGCTACATGTTGCTTTTCCTAGGATCTTTTGATGCGCTAAGACGCATAAATCATAGCAAGATAGGTAGGGTGATAATGGTTATCATAGTTGTCATGGCGATCTTCTCGGGAATTTTTACGATTAAAAACGCTTCATGGCTATATGTAGGAAAGGTACCTTACCTTACGTATAGACTTCCAACAACCTCTGATATTACACTAGCTGAGGACCTATTGAAACTAGGTGTCTTAGGAGAGTTAGGGATCTTCAGATTATACCAGGATTTCGATCCTGGAGTATACCTTGTAAGGTTACTCGAATGGGGGCTTATAGAACCCAGCAATACCTTATTACCTGCCATGGATGTTCAACCAATAAGCATTTTAGGTGATGTGAATGACGACGAAGTAATCTTTAACTCTCATTCACTGTATGTATTGAGAGGAGGACGATGAGAGTATACTTTGAGGCATCATCTATCCTAGCTTCCTACAATCTTGATCTTCCAAAGGCTTTAAGCTCTGAAGCGAGTGTCTATGTTGATATAGGGCATCCTCTTCTCTACGCGATTTATCTTTACGAGAGATTACATGGATTATATGGTACGTTCAAAGTCGTTCCGCCGTACATAGGTAGGTTTATGAGAGGTTGGGTGATGAGGAGGGCTGATGTGGTTCACCTGAATTCTTTGAATGTCGAGCTTGCGAAAGAGGCCAAGGAGCTTGGGAAGCCTGTGGTAGCGGTTCTCCACGCTGCCCCCTTCCCTAGGGATGCTTATGAGGGTATCAACGATTATGTTGATGTTTACGTGGCTCCCTCCAACTTCACAAGACAAGATGAGGAGGCGAAGATAGGTTCGAAGAGGATCGTTGTAATACATCATGGTGTTGACACGGAATTATTTAACCCCAGTACTCCCCGTGAGCTTGCGAGAAGGAGGCTTGGAATACCTCTAAACGCTAGGGTCATTCTATGGAATGATAGGATATCGCCTGAAAAGGACTTAGAGACGTTCATAGATGCGACGGAGTACATCCTCAGGGAGGTGGGAGAGGCATACATATACATTAAGGGTAGAGCTGTAGTGAAGCACTACTACGAACGGATAAAACCCTCCCTGGAAGCCCTCCTAAAGACTGGGAGAGCAAAACTTCACATAGGCTGGATACCACATAGCAAGCTACCCCTACTCTACAGGGCTGCCGATATCTTTGTTAGAACCTCCAAGTACGAGAACTTCGGGCTAGGAGCGGTAGAGGCTATGGCCTGTGGAGTACCATTAGTAGCACCAAACGCGACAACATTCCCGGAAATCGTGGGTGATAACTTGACCCTATATAAGCCGGGAGATCCTGTGGATCTAGCGGGTAAGGTAACAATGCTACTCTCAGATTACAGCCTCTATAAGTCAGTATTGGAACGCCAGCTTGCAAGGGTTCATAGATTATTTAGAATGGATATTGTAGCAAAGAAATACCTAGAACTATACGCCTCATTAACATGAGAGGCGAGGGTTGCGGTAAAGCCACATGGCTTGTGGATGTCGTCATGCCCACCTTCAACTCCAACACCAGCTACTTCCCTACAGTCATACGAAGCGTCATGAGCGTTCTTAAACCACACCACCTGGTAGTAGTTGACAGGCATAGCCGGGATGGAACGCAGAATGTGCTTAGAAAGTATGCCGGTGACAAGCTTAAGCTTGTAGAGCTCGATGTCGACCTAGCTTATGCTAGGAAGGTAGGGGCCCTATTAGCTGATACGGAGGTTACATGCTACATCGACGATGACATCATTATACCGCCTCGCTTTAAACCATTAGTCGAGAAGGCATTATCGATTTTATCTAACTGTAGGCTAGGAGCATTAGCACTCAGCCTCTGTAGCAAGGAGGCTCAGATTCAAACTGATATTAAATTACCCAAGTTATCCAGAGTCATTAGACCCTTATCAATGTTAAGTGCTGGTGAAGTGTTGAAGAGAGGACTGCATGTTTACTCACGTGGTTTCACTTTCTTCTTCTGTATCAAGAGAAAACTCGTGGAAACCTGGAATCCACCAATCAGCCTATCAGCTTATGAGGATTACCATCTTTCACAACACGTTCTTCACAGAGGATACTTATGGGTTGAACTCTCTGTGCCGTGTGTAGTTCATATGAAGGAGTTTAGGTATAAAGGTCTTAATAGGTATATAAAGCAAGGTTTATGGGAGGGAGCGAATGTACTTACAACGGGGATCCCTCTAGGATACGTCATTATACACGTGATAGGCAGGGTGATTGGAGCCCTATACAACAGGAATCCCTATCAGTTTCTAACATACGTGGGATACATTGTAGGTTTAATTGCAAGTAGAAGATATAAATCGTGGAGAAGATAAACGTGAAGCTCTGATGAAGGTTAGGGAAGGGTTATGAAAATGTGGAGGAATAAATATGATGTGGAGATTGTTTACCCCATAGATGCTCTCAAGTTACTGCTAGCTCGTTTTCTCAACATGCTTTACTATAGGACGCAAGTTAGCTTATTCAGAGTTTCATCAAACAAACTTATCTTTGGAACTGTCGTGAAGGTGCATAACATGTACTATGTACTTACATGCGTTTCAGATTACCTTTACGAGGTGGTTCCAGGATACGAAGAGTATGCATTCAAGAGGCTAACCGAACTTGTCGAGCCTGGAGCCGTGTTCATAGATATTGGTGCTCATATTGGTAGATACACCTTCCCTATAGCGAAGTTAGTTGGCAAGGACGGTATTGTAATCGCTATAGAACCCGATCCTGTATCTTTTCGAGCACTTATAAGAGGTATAGAGTTGAATAAGCTTAAGAATGTCGTGGCACTAAATGTTGCTTTAGGTGATAGGAACGATAGTACAATACTGTGTCAAAAGTATGCAACGGCAACCTCAAGCATTATAGAGCGTGAGAAATGTAGAAGCTTTGTAGAGGTCCCCATGGAAACTCTTGATAATATAGTTAAAAGGCTCAAAATTTCGCGTATTGACGTAGTCAAAATAGATGTTGAAGGTGCAGAGATAAAAGTGTTAAGGGGTATGGTGGATACTATTAAAAGATTTAAACCATACATGTTAGTCGAGGTTAGAAGCTACAACGTTACGAGTTTGAAAGGTTGATGGGAGCACTAGGATTAACATGTGAAATCCTTATGAAAAGAAAGAATGACGTAGATTACTTCTGCTATCCCAGCGAGAGAACAAGTATGGTATTGAGGGTGACATCATGATCAGGTATGATTCAGAGTACACATTTACATTTCACAGCCCTGGTCTTGAGCCTTGGGTGCTCGGTCTTCTCAGGCAGTTTAAACCTAAGAGTGTTCTTGATGTTGGATGTGGTCTTGGTTTCTGGGGTTTAATCCTTAAGGGTTATCTTGGTGTTTCCCGTGTTGTCGGTGTTGATATTGACCCTGTTAAGGTTGAGTTTGCTAGGAGGCTTAATGTCTACGATGGGCTCTACGTCTCTGATATTAGGTCTTTTGATTGCTCTGAGCTTTTCGACGTTGTTTTAGCTGTTGAATCTATCCATGGAGTTCTGGATGCCGGGTTGCTTGGGAGGCTTGAGTCTTGTGTTAGGAGGGGTGGTTTGGTTGTTTTAACCTTGCCCAGCATGCCTAGATCCATTACACTCTATGAGCTGACTGGAAGGGGTTACATGGTGTACAGGTATCTTCTAAGGGGGTTCCTGTTGGTTAGGGTTGATAGGGCTGAGGTGCTCACTATGCCGAGCCGTACGTGGAGGCTCCTCGGCTTGCTGGTTAAGCTATTACACCCGCTGCTAAGGCTTATAGGAGTGCTTGGTAGGGGTTACCTTATAGTCTTCAAGGTGGTCTGATTGAGGCTACCTATACCAGTTACGGGCGTTGCAGGTGTAGGTGGTGTGATCTACGTAGCTGTAAGCGATGGGGTCTCCTGTAAGGTCTCCGTGCTTAGAGGCGGTAGCCTGGATGAAGTTGTCACGTTACAGGGTAGTCCATGTCTTATACCATGGGGTTCTCGTGATGGCCTCCTAGTCTCCTCAGGTAACACCCTCTACCTAGTCTCGGGTGGTGAGGCTAAACCCGTTCTCAGGGCTAGGCCTGGTAACTGGTTCTGGCACGGTGTTGAGGCTCAAGGCAGGGCTTTCATCCAGGAGTACGGTGAGTCCCCTACGGGCATCTACGTATCAGAGGATCTAGTGAGCTTCAGGAGGGCTGCTTCAAATAAGGATGTAGATCCTCTTTCGAGGCACTTCCACTACATAGCTTTTGATGGGGAGCGGGGGCTCCTGGTAGCAACGGTAGGCGATGGTAATGTTGTTAGGGTTGCGGTCTCCCAGGATCATGGTTCTAACTGGAAGCCTTTATATAAGGGTCCATGGCAGTTTGTCCCAGTTCTAGTTGATGGTGATAGGTGGGTTTTAGGCTTCGATAGTGGGATCGCTAGGGGTGGTGTTGCAGTATACGATGTTGAGCGTGGTGATTGGAGCTTCACGTTTCTAAAGGCTAGGGGTTACCGTTATGCTCAGTTCACCTGCTTGACCAGGTTCCTGGATTACTATATTGGGTGCCTAGGCTCGCCTACAGCCATCATTGTATCAAGGGATTTAAGGTACTGGTACCCGCTCTACATCGAGAGCACCTCCACGCCTACAGTAGGCTTCAACCACTTCGTTAACGCCATCGTATGGGGTGAGAGGATTGTAGCTGTTACTGGTAGGGAGCTCCTAGCCTTCGATTACAGTGATGTGGAGAGAGCGTTGGGGGGAGAGCCTCTCCTAACCCCCTACAAGGCTTACGTTGATAGGGTTAGAGGGGTTCTCTACATTGCGAGAAGGCTCCCGTGGATGCTAAGGCTTTGAAGCCTAGGATCCTCCTATTCTCAAAGCTCTTCTGGCCTGAGGGTGGTGGGGGTGAGCTTGCAACATACCTTATAGCCAGGAGCATACTCTCAAAGCACTTCGATGTAACGATAGTCTCGGGGACTAGGAGGCCTGAGCCCGGCGTGCTGAGGGCTACTAGGTATGTTCACTGGAGTGCTCTCGAGTCTAAGCTTAAGCCTGTTGAGTGGTTTAAGCTGGTAGCCAACGCAAAACACATTAGGGGTCTCATAGAGGGGGCAGATGTAGTCTACATAACCTCGCACACTCTCATACCCCTAGCCATCATAGCTAAGACTTTAAAGCCCAGTGTTAAGGTTGTACTACATGCTCACAACTACCAACTCCTAACATTCACCTCAGTGGTTCTAGCTGGGAGGGGGCCGGATGTAGCTACAGACATCATGGTTGAGTATGGGGAGCATGGGAGCCTGCTTAGGGCCATCCTAGCAGGTCTAGGGCACTACGTGAACCTCGTTAACAGGATAGCCTTGAACTACGTAGATAAGGTTATATGCGTGTCCAGGAGGCAGTGTGAAATCCTAGTAGAACACATACCAGAGCTAAGGGGTAGAACAACTGTGATCTACAACCCACCCCCACCACTCCCAGGCATAGGTAAGAACCTGTATGAGGAGCCCACACTATTGTACGCCGGTGGAGGTAGCTACATTAAAGGATACCACCTAGCCCTAAAAGCATTAACCAGGATAGCCGCGAGGCTTAAGTGTAGAATCTACATGATTCACGTTAAAGAGGTGGGGAACGCGAAGAGGATGGTGGAGAGCATCCCACAAACCCTAAATGGAAGGTTAATACCACTAGACAGGATACCACACAAAGAGTACCTAGAGCTCCTCAGGAGAGCATGGGGCCTACTCTTCCCCTCCATAGTAGAGGAACCACTACCATACGCAATCGTGGAATCCATGCTGTTGGGAACAATACCAGTAGCCTCAAGGGTTGGCGGTATACCAGAGATAGTTGAGGGGACGCCGGCCGAAGAGTATATGTTCACACCAGGGGATGAGGGGGAGCTCTTGGATAGAGTGGAGAAGCTCGTATCACAGCCTAGAGAGGCTATCGTAGATACTGGGATGAAGTTAAGGGAGCACGCACTCAGACTATTTAATGAGGGGGAGATTGAGAGTAAACTATTGAACCTATTCGGATCCGTTATGAGTTGACATGATACTAGTTGTTCCGACCTGTCGGTGTCAATCCTTTAAGATTATCCTGTGTTCGTTGCCCATATCATAGTTATTTTGAATCTAATGGTTCTGTACGACCTGGTTCTAGGATATTGACAATGCCTAGAGAAGTCTATGTTATGTAGGGAGGGGAGGCAGGTGGGTATGATTGTGGTAGGAGGTGATGTTGGTGCTGGTAAGTCTACTCACGCTAGACTTCTCGTCAGGTACCTTAACGTTATTGGTAGGAGGGCCGTGTATGGGCATGTAAAGACGTTCCACCTAGCACATATACTCTTAGTCTTGATGCTATTAATTCGTTATAGAAGCTGGGTTCTCCTGAGAGCTTGTAAGTACTACTCTCCTATCAGGATACTCTACGTTCACGATAGGAGGCTTCTCGCAAAACTATTCACTTTCATCTCCCTACTTAACCTCATTGGTTTACTGCTTAGATCCCTTATTCAACTTCATCTAGCTAAGGCTTTTAATAGAGCGATCGTTGTTGAGGATCATATTGTCGGCTATACAAATGACATGGCGTACCTCCTCTCAACTCTTAAGGGGGATGTTGATGTAAAAGCTAAACGCCTATGGCTACTAGGCTTCAATTACTTATTAAAGAATGTAAGGGACTGGAATGCGGTAGTAGTGTTCCTCTACGCGAACCTAGACGTCCTTAGAGAAAGATGGTGGAAGAGAGGGACGCCCGAGGAGCCCCTTGAATACATTCTAGCTGGTAGAGCGGCTTCCAGAGTACTTTCTAATCTCATGGAAATATATTATGTAAACACTTTAAGACCAATTCCAGAAGTTTTTAGGGACATCGTTAGCAAAACCTCTAGGATCATATGTTATCATCGTTGATAGGCTACTCTCACTAAAAACCTTCGAGGGCTAACACCCCTCATCACGGAGAGTCTAGGGAAAGGCTGTGAGCATGTATATAGTCGTCTCGGGTGCTGATGGTTCTGGTAAGACTACTGTTGTCAGGCTTCTAGCCTCCTACTTCTCTTCTCAAGGTCCTATTTGCACTCACTGGTTTAGGGGTTCTCATCTACTTGCATCCCTCCTCTACAGGCTCCTCTCCCGCTTTAGCTCATTTAGGGGTGGTTGTAACCCCTACTATGGGGTTTGTGTTCCAGAGAAGCTTAGGCCCCTATGGGTTCACGTTGAGTTCTGGTCCCTCATACCACATGTTATCGTGAGGTTTATCCTAAGGCGTTTCTGTGGGGTGCTTGTCTGCGATAGGGGTTTTATGGACTTCATCGTATGGGTTGTTGTAACCCTAGAGCACCCATCGTTCCTTTCGAGCATCTACGGTAGGTTCCTCCTAAGGCTTACGGCCCTAGAGGGCCCTGTTTACCTCTACGCTGACGTGGGCACGTTAGCTGGGAGGGCTGATGTGCCGAGAAGCTTTATTGCTAGGGAGCTAGTAGCATACAACATACTAGCCAGGTACACGTCTAGATGCAGCATTGACACAGGTGGGAGGAGCCCACAGGCAGTCGTAAAGGAGATCCTATCATGCCTGGAAACAACAGAGGATAAGAGCTCTACCAAGGTCTAACCCAAGGGTAACCTGAGGGGAAGTCTCCGGTGTTCCAGGAGGGTTTACTGTGTGGGTTCCAGCTGAGGTGTTTGGATGTCTTGTGAAACGGGTACTGTGAGGCTTTTGAGGACCCTGTATGGTTTGTATAGGCCTGTGGGCTGGGAGGTTGAGGGGCTTGCCCGGCTCTCTAGGTTGAATAAGGTTTACCTAGCCTACCTTAGGAGGGTTCGCTCTCCTGAGGGTGAGCTTCTACGCGAGGAGCGTAGGTACAGGTGGTTTATGGAGAATACTGTGGAGGTTGTCAGGGCCCTCGGGGGGATTGACTATGCTTTGTTCAAGTTTAGGAGGCCTGTTGAACACGTATCAGTTGACCTAGACGTGCTAGTCGATAGAGGTTGTGTTGGGAGGGCTGTTAGAGCTCTTAAGTCCATGGGCTTCGAGGTCGTCGTCTTAGAGCCCTACACTGTAACGTTGTCTAGGAGGGGTTTCACAGTGGACCTGTACACACAACCATCGTTCGCCTGGACAGTGTACCTGGACAGAGGTAGGCTGCTGAGGGAGCATAGGGAGGAGCTCGAGATAGGAGGCTTTAGAGCCTACAGTCTGACGAGGGAGGCTGAGGTCGTCGTGGCAGCGGCACACGCAGTATACAAGGAGCACATGGTACTACTCCTAGACTGCGTAACAGCGTGGACGTGGACTAACAAGAGGACGTGGGGTATAGCCTTGGAGCTCAGAGCACAGAGGGCACTGGAGGAGCTCCTAAAAGCATGCAACATGATAAGGGAGGGGCTAGCCGAGGCACCCTACAAGCTTAAACCACTCGTGATACTCAGAGCGTACACAGAGAAGCTGATAGGAGACCCGGTATTCAGGGCAACGGTGCCGAACATGCTAAGGTACATTACAACACGTAGAGCGGGAGCACAAATCCTAGCAAGGCTAAGGAGGAGAAGCTACTAGTCTAGAAGATCAACCCCTACACCAAGGCAGCCTCCCTAGAGGATAACAGGTGTAAGCTCCATAGGAGGTAGGCGGGGTTAGATGGGATGAGTTTAACGCTAAACCCCGTGGAACCCCTTACCCTCAGGCCCCACGGTCATGATGAGAGTTACTCTGGACATCTGGAGGCCTCTGGCTCAAAGGTAGCCTTCAAGGGGGTCGGTGGAGGATCTTAAACCTTAAATAACTCCAACGTACTCTAACATACTAGGGGTTGTATGTGGAGAGATCCAGCTTGGAGGAGAGGGTTGCCAGGATAGAGGGTATACTGGAGCAGATGGATAAGAGGTTAAACCACCTTGAGAGCGAGATTAGGGATCTAAGGGCTGAGATTAGAGATCTGAGAGCCTACGTTGAAGGTGAGATCAAAGGTTTAAGGAATGAAATAATGAGTGAGATAGGCGATCTAAGGAGGGATCTCAACAACAGGTTTCTATGGATCCTGGGGGTACAGATAACAATGTGGGTTACAATAATACTAGCAATAATCTTCAGGTGAGGGTTTACCGTGGCCAAGACCACCTTATCTCTACTTGGTCCTTGTAGGCCGTGGAGCCTCCACTGCACCTTAGGGTTAGCTTAGAGTTTAAACCCAACACGGGCTACGTTAACCTCCCTAATCACGATGCGTACTTGCCCTATAAGGGGTTACCTAGGCATATGACTCTAGTGGGCCCCACCTCCAGGAGCTGATCCCACTAACACGTTAAATGCGGGGGCTGGTAAGGTGAAATGAAGATCCTAAACAACACCAGCTTCTACAAGGTTACCTTAACATCCCAGCATAGGTAGTTGTGGGAGCTCCTCCCAGGGGCAAACCATGGTTTAAAGTAACTCCCAGCATGGTCTACGGTAAGGCCACCATAGACTAGCTTGGTGACAGCTCCACCATCTAGAGGACGTCGTAGGCTATACGACCCCCTGAAATCCCTTACATTTATCTATCACAACCTAGAAGGCTGTCTTTAGCTAGAACACTAACACCAAGACAAGCAACACACGTCAAAGAAGCATTATTGAAAGGAGACATAACAATAGCACACACAGGCTGCAAAGGAAAAACCATAATAGTGAAACCCCAAACCACCAAAAACACATAAAAACACCACCGGAAGCACCAAACACATTAACAACAATATAAACCAAAAGCGGAAAACACTAGAGTTAGATAACAAGTACACCAAAGGAAGCTTAAAAACCACACATGAACCAAAGCTTATATACGTTACCCTTGGACACCATATCCATTAACATGTGTGCTAACAGTATACAATGGAAACTCCCATCCACAACATGGGAAAACCGATGGAGAGTGAAAGCGAAAAGCTTAAATACCAGACCCCACACCATATACATGGAGCCCCCACCTAGGGGCTTAATGGAATAGAATCCATACAATGGAGATGAGAGAGTTCCACAGCGAACATGGAGTTGATGGTACAGAATCCATTCAATGGAATTGAAAGGAGCATAAGAGATCCGGAGCGCGGGAGAGAAGCACTATTGGTGATAATGAATCCATTCAATGGAATTGAAAGTTAATTTTAGGATCCCCGTTGATTATGAGGTTATCTTAGACTACTTGCCTTCCAATGGGTCTAGTTAGAGGAACGACTATCCCGGCCAAGTGGTTAAGACCCTGATTGTAGGAGCTTCAATGGATCGGTTAGAGTATCCCACTCTCTATCTGAAGAGTATTGCTAGTATTATTGTAACCCACATTGTTATCTGTACCCCCAGGATCCACAGGAATCTGTTGTTGAGATCCCTCCTTAGATCGCTTATCTCACCTCTTAAACTCTTCACCTCACCCATCACTTCACCTCTTAAACCTTTAATTTCACCTTCAAAATAAGCCCTTAAACTCTTAATCTCGCTCTCAACGTAAGCTCTTAGATTCCTAACCTCAACTCTTAGATCCCTAATCTCGCTCTCAAGGTGGTTTAACCTCTTATCCATCTGCTCCAGTATACCCTCAATCCTAGCAACCCTCTCCTCAAGACTAGACCTCTCCACGTGCAACCCCTGGTATGCCAGAGTACGTTGGAGTTATTAAGATTTAATTCTTCGAACATCGAGGTTAACTAAGCCCCGCTTACCCCCTGGAGGCACGGGGTTAACCCAATATCATCTGGCCCACCGTAAAGCCTAGATCCGATACCAGGCTACTACCTCCTTAACCTTAGAGGAGCTCTTAGCACGCACTCCTCTGGGAAAACCTATGGCTCCATGAGCTCCCCAGAGTTTTAACGGAGCTCCCGTAATTGTCTTAAAAGCCGTGTCACCCCCTAGCTTTAAACGTCCATCCACCTTACGGGGCTCCCCATCCTCCCAACAATACGCCTGTTGCGAGCATAGGTAGCTTTGGATAGCGCTTCTCTTGTCACCTCCTGCTACTACACTGGTGGTATGAGTGGTATGTTCATCGCTATTGCTAGGCTATCTGCTACCCAGGCTACGAGGTAGTCGTGTTACCGCCTGGTCTAGAGTAGGAATATCTTAGCCTCTTTCAGCCTCCCCGTGATGGGGTCTACTTCGAAACCCAGTGTTTCAAGCGTTACAGTGCCTATGAGGGGGGTGTCTACGTCTTCCGAGACTAGTATGTGTGAGTAAGCCCTCCTACCCATAACCTCTACTACACCCAGGCATTCATCGAGCTCCACGGAACCCCTAGCTGTTACAACAATCCTCCTACCAATAACTGGTAGCTGGAGCTCCACGAAAACCCTACGGGGGATAACACTGTATGTAGCCCCTGTATCGATAAAAGCTCTAGCGGAAACACTCCTACCAGTAAACGGGTTCCCAATCACAGCATCAACCCAGACGCGGCCCACCGTGGATCACCAAGCAGAGGGTTTAACAGGAGGGCGTAAAAAGCATGGTGAGAGTGCTTAGCCTCCACGCCTTAGAGATCCTTCACACCCAATACAGGGTATACCTTCTCCAGCTCCCCCCGCTTACTTTAAGTAACTCCTTTATGTTCATTACTATCG
>Ga0079996_103350_pt1 | contig 29693 bp, 25 predicted proteins | sample PerSpoAPS_AMetaG_FD_69199 | JGI IMG/M metagenome (GOLD analysis project Ga0079996, IMG submission 69199) | Thermal spring microbial communities from Yellowstone National Park, Wyoming, USA - Perpetual Spouter A (PS_A) MetaG (SPADES assembly)... | ecosystem: Environmental > Aquatic > Thermal... | reverse complement strand
AGAAATTTTCCTTCGCTTCCACCGTAACCGTGTCAAGGTGATATTCAAGCGGGGATAAATATATATCAAACTTTAAGTTTTTTACCTCAATATCAATTCCCTTTTTAAAATCATGATAACCCCCCTTTCTTGCGATTATCAATGCCCCAAGGTCTTTTAAATCAAAGGATGAACCAAACCTAACAATATAATAACCTCTCTTATCCGTCGTTGCCCTTTCCTCAGAAACAAACCTTTTCCCAATTGAAAATTTAATCGTAATTTCTACATCTTCTATCGGTTCATATGCCCTGGCATCAAAAACAAATCCTTCTATCCTCACCTGCCCAAAACAAACACCCCAAAGTAAAATTAATATTAAGGTGAATTTCCTACTCATAAACCCACATCAAGCATAAATCAACATTGTTATTCCCTCCAAAATACCATTTTTGAGTATAAAAAACTGGAATAGAATCTCCGCTTAACCAATCTATTGATGGTGAATTTGGATAAGGGTAACGCCAAGTTAGCTCAACTACATCATCTCTACCTAACAACCCTCCATCATCTTCAAAAACCTCAACTTTTATCTTATCAACTAATAAATTAGGATATATTGTAGCGTTATCGTATATCTGGCGATTCACATAATATGTACCCTCAGATGTTATATTATAAAAATCAGTTCTAATTGGACCATTTATAAAACTTCCCATAATATCCCAATAATAAACATGTATATAAAACTCAGGAGCACCTCCAAACCACCCCTCAAAATCAGCATTATCTGTAATATATTACCTTTAATTTATAGGTCTTAACGTAGGAACCACCTCCTCCCACTCCACCCCCACCATTATCTTCACTTTCTCTCATATTAGGCAAACTAAAATATCTCACATTACCATTATCATCTACCCTCTCATTTACCCCAAGAACTATAACAGGAAAATCTGGCGCCTTCCACGCATCTAACCAATACTCATTACCCTCACTATCAAACGCCTTAACCCTCTTAACTAACTTATCATCTACACCAACAGGATGATACGCAACGAGCGGAACATAATTTTCAGCATCCCACTTTTCAAAATTTACAGGAACCGCAATGTTAAATTTCGGGATCAATTCAACAAGTTCTTTTACTCTTGAAATACCTTCATTAAGACCCTGCTTAAAAACTTTTGAATACGCCTTCCCAAGCTTGGTTTCAAAACTTTCACCATCAATAAACCTCTTTTCCTGGGCAAACTTATACAAAAATTCATAGTCACCATCAAACTTTTTCCCAACCTCCGCCTTTATAAATTTTCTGAATTCAACATCCTTAACAGCCAGTGCAAATGCCCTGGCTAACTTCTCAAGCGCCTGATTTACTACCTCCGGATTTACCCTCCCCGAATTACCCTCCATCTTGAAATCCCCAGCTTTGCCCTCAAACTGAACCAAATTATCACTATTACGAGAACAACTAATTAAAATGAGAGAGAGAATACTAACAGCGGAAGTACAGTTTTGTAGTTCATAGTAATCACCCCGATATTTTGTTTTTACTTCACCTTTAATTTAATAATTCAAATTTTTAAAGTCAAATATCAATATCATTAAAACCTCACTTCCTTAACCTGAATACATTGAACCTACCATATTCTGAAATTTTCTCAAGATGCCTCTTTATATCCTCCCTCTCCTCAAAACCCCTATTATCGCAGATGAGATATTTCGCCCCTTTGTCTATCATCTCAATAAATTTTGATTCGCTCACCTTGTCAGTTATTGACCACCCCTTCCTGTGCGCAAAATAAAGATAAACGCTCGGCGATTCATCGCAACAAACTATAACAAGTGAATTTCTATCAGGTATAACCTCATCAAGATGCGACTCAAGCGTTAAAAGCTCACCAGGCATTGATTTTAACCCAACCTCAAACCGTGATAACCCCCTTATAGACCCAAGCACAGGTACCAAAATTAAAGCGAAAGATAGAACATATCTCAAGACCTTTTTAAAAAATGTCGCCTCACCCTCCAAAATATCACTTATAAAAAACTTAAAGCCCACCACACAAATTGAAATTAAGAACGGCAAAGAGGCTACCATATAGTAATCATGCCAGTATAACGCTGGATAAAACATAATCATGTAAAATATCAAACCAACCCCATATAGAAAGACAAAATTCAAAACATCACCATATCTAGATTTAAATTTCAAACCAATATAAATTCCCAATAAGAAAAAGATAAATTGTGCGTAATTTATGTAAAGCTCTGGCAACCACTGAATGAAAACTCTCTTCGTGGAATTCAAAATTTCATCTATATCATGAGGAAGATTTGGCGAAAGCCGAAAGTCAAAGTTTTTATAAGTATAACTCAAATACCTCGCATAAAAATACCACCCCGCAACCAAAGCGACTGAAAGAAAAACGAAAAACAAATTTTTAAAATCCAATCCCCTTTTCTTATAGAGCAGAAAAAAGAAAAATGGCAAAGATATAAGAGAATTAACCTTGATCAAAGCGGAAAAACTGAGAAAGAAAAGGGATAAAATTAAATGATATGCCCGTGAACTCCCCTCCCATAACTTAAGATGATAAAGTGAAACGAATAGAAAAGAAAGAGATGGCACCTCAGGCATAACGACGAATGAGTAATAGCAAAATAGGGGACTGAAGATAAGAAAGAACGATGCGACAAAACCGTAAAGCTTTCCACCAAATAATAACTTGAAAAATAAATAAGAATAAGCAATGGCAACTAAACTAAATAAAAGTATAATATACCTCGGCGTTACATCATTCAACCCAGAAATTTTATAAGAAACCGCAATTAAGTAATTCACAACGGGAAACTACATACCAGTGATACCCGTCAATTCACCCCTTGAGTCCAAACGTGGCTTCAAAATGTTCATCCCTTCCTCATAAAAATTCCTCGCAACGCTTAGCCCCATCGTCTGCTTCCAAAGATGAAAACCAACTGGTGGATATTTGAATATTTTACATGGACCACAAACTGAAGCAAAAACAAAAATAAAATCAACTTTATGTCTCCCGCCTTTTCAATTAAATAAATTAACCTCTTCATCAGGTCTAACTTCTATTTTAATATTGATATGTCCTCTTTGGTCCGGGCATCGGCAAGTCCATATCCCCAAAAGCGCTAAAAAATGCACCAACCGATATAACAGGCATAAACCTTCTATAAATTGGATAATATGCGACCTCAATCCGAAAAATTTTCATCCCAGCCAACAGGGAATTTTCAATCATAAGACCAAACCCTACATCAGTTAAATTATTAATATGCGACGATTTCATAAGGGCTTTTTCAAAAAATATATCAATTCCAAATGAAAATTTCCAAAACCTTAACACATCAAAAAATCTACCCTCAGCGTTGATAATTACCTTATACCTTCCCCAATATCTCTCAGAGCCAACATCCCTTATGTCCTTAATGTCTATTAAAATTGGCTCCCAATCTTTCGGATTTTTCACCGCCTGAAATCTCATTGTAAAATTATTTTTTTCAAAAATATCTTAGTTAAAATAAACTCAAATCTAAACATATCCTCCTTTCTTGGATAAAACCTCCCAAAATAACCCATCATATATAAATAATTCCTTGCCCCGAAAAGATTGGCAAAACCAAAAGATAAATCGCTATACCATAAATCAGACCTTAAATCAAAACCAGTTGAAAGCCCGAAAAAATGTCCAAGTTGAACATCTTCATAATCAATGGAAAAATTAAAATATCTTGATCTTAAATACCTTAAAGCCCAAGTATAAACGCCAAGGTTAAACATCTCATTCTCCCTTTTGTACCCTTCCCCCCTGTCCTTGTCAAAGTAATATCTAACTTTTAAAGCCCTCCTATTTGATATTGCCTCTGAAGAGTTGAGATAAGAAACCTCGGTTGACAATACAATAGAAGTTAAAAATTCAAAAAGGTTATTTTTCAGGAACATTCCTTTATACGATTCGCCTTGAAATATGTATTTTTGCCCGTTGAAATCCTGATAGTACAAACTTAGCTCATGACCCGATTCCAAAGAATAAAATCTCCTGTGAAGATGAATTGTTTTTATCCCCCACTCCGGATATAACTTATCTTGAAATTTCAACTCATACCTTGTCCCAAATAAGTTTTTATCAAAAAAGATGAATTCCCTGCTTTTCCCAAAATTTAAAAACGCCAAAGATAAACTCACATTGTATCCAAAACCAAACAAGTTAAGGTCTTTAAATGTCAACCCATAGTTTCTGTAATCCCCCTGCCTCCTGTATGAAAAATTAACATAAGTTGACCATTTATCAGCAAAAGATATAATCACATCAACAGAGTCTTCACCAACCGGGGATAGATCTATTTTAACATTCGCAAGGAATTCCCTCTCCCGTAGAATTCTCTCGCTCTCATATAATTTATACAAATCTAAACTATCCCCAGCTTTAAAGGTTATATCGTTAAGTATAACCGCGTCCTTCGTTGAAAATTTAAGATCATTTAAAAATGATAGAGAATTTGAAAAACTTTTCTCTTTCACAATGATTATCTTCCTTATCCACTTCCCATTATCAGCCGAAATCAAACTTTGCGAAAAAATACCTATAATCGCAATTACAACTACAACAATCATTACATTCCCTCATTGAAATTTCAAAAACACAATCCCATTTCTCCACCTAACTTATAAACGATCTTAATACCCCTTCCCAATCACCTCCCACCGATTCTCATAATCCTTATAATCCCTTATTTCTAACCAATATGAAGCTCTGTTATCTTTCCCCCACCTTCGCACTAACTTCTTAACTTCTTCCCTCTTTAAAATATATACCTTCGGGCTCTCACTGAAAATCTCCGCACATATGATGACAAAATCAGCCATTACCTCCAACTTTGAACCGAAAGGTACGGGATTTTTTTTACTAAGCGTCTTAACTTGAATTGTTAACCTCCTCTCACCATCTAAATCATAAATTATGATGTCAACACCCCTCGCATTCCTCGTCGTAGGCAAACAATTCCACCCCCTCTTGGACAACTCATAACATACATAAAAAAGACCAGTATTTCCCACCAATTGATTACTTATCTTCCTACCTAATGCTCCTGCTTCCACCAAATTTTCCTCCTTTATTTTCTTTTTCCAATTTATTTATCTAATTCCCTTGCTCCAACTCGCCCTGAAATACCTGTTAACCTTTAATCACACCCCTTCCTGCAAATATGCTGGCTTCGGAAACACAATTTTCACCGGCTGTCTGAAAATAGCATGACTCAAAACAAGCTCCCCCTTCTCCAAACGCGTTATATTCGCCTTCACCGCCGGATCAAGAAAACGATAATGCACCGCCGATAACTCCGCCGAACCACTCCTCCCTATAACTAATGTAGAACTGTTCCCCGCCACCCTCTCATGTACCGCACTCATAAACTGCTCAGCCCCAAACAAAACAACCCCAAGCGACCTCCCCCTCTCAGCTATATCCAAAACCTGCTCAATTATCGGCGACTCCTTCTCCCTCGTCGGTGCATACTTGTTTAACTCATCAACGAAAATTATAACCTTCTCCGGCAAATCCTCCGACTCACTCCCCTCCTCAGCATAAAGCGAATAAATCGTCCTCAAAATATCACCAAAAACCAATGTCTGCTCATCATCCGTAAGCTTCGCTATATCAACTACGATAACCTCACCACCCTTTATCTTCGCTATCTCCTCACTGATGCTCCTAACATCCTTCCTCCGATTGCTAACAAATATCCCACTCTGCCTCGTCTCAATAATCCTACGCAATATACGACGAAAACGACCAACCGTGACCGCAGGAACTTCACCAACTTTCTGACTTTGACCCGTCTTTGTATCCACAAGCGGCTCCCCGTTTAACAACGTACTCCAATCACTAACTTTCCCCCACCTACCACTCGGACCCCACTGACCCGTCTTTGGATCAGAAAGTCCAGCGTTTATCTCACCAATCAATGCCCCAAGCGTGTCCCAAGGATCCGGAATCTGCGACAAAAGCAAATCAAGCTTATTATATGTATCCTGTAATGAATACGCATATATCATCCAGTTCTTTTCAGGCAAACGAAAACTATTCGGTCTGCCCGTCCTCAATGTCTCCTTCCCATAAGGCAAAAGATAACGAACTCTGTCAAACGGCTTCGGCGTCAAACCCAACCTCTCCCACATATCTAACTGCTCCTTCTCTAACCCTCCCTTCGGTGGCTGATCAATTGAAAGTAAATCACCATGCTTCACATTTAAAATTATAACCCCAATCTTATCCCTCATCCCCACTTTCTCCGCCGTCTGCAAAATTGATTGAATCAAAAACATCGCATAACTCGTCTTCGTCGCCAACCCAGAAATCCCCGTTATGTTCACATGTGCACCTTCAGGACCAAGAACATACCTCAAATCTAAATAAACAACCGCCTGCGTCCCATTTGACAATCGTATTAACCCAGCTGGCACACGATACCTCTTATCAATCTTGTCAACACCAAGAGCTACCTGAATCCCCTCCTCATCAGCAAAACGAACCGACCTGTCACACGCAAGGGGCATGTAAATATCCTTATCATTAGATAACACCGCTACCTTCGCTATCGTCGTCCCCTGCCTTACTGTGTTCGGCTCACCACCTACCTGCCCAAAATCATTTGAAATGTAATTCGCAAGATGCGTCGGCGCATCCGTAGTATGCTCCAATGTCGTGACAATGCCAAATGTCCTGCTCATCCCATCGTGCGCTATCTGCTCCGCCTCAACAATATCAAATGGATTAACAATTACCCCAGGCGCAAGCCAAAATGTAAAACTATCCGAACTCGTCGGCTCATTTGATGTAGCCGACACCAACCCGATTATCGCCCTTTCTTCCATATCCCCTTACCTCCAACGAATTAGTTGTTGAATTACCTCCCTTGAATAAAATGCACTTTTTATCGCTTGCTCAGCTAAATAAATCGGATAAAGATGTGAATGCCACCTCCTATCACGCCCATACGGCGTCACATTACGCTCCGATAAAAGTGAACCCGAAACCATATCTATCAACTCGCTGTCCACCGGCTCCCTGTTCGGACTTACTAACTCACACTTTATCACCCCCATCAAAGGATAATCCACCTTCCCCTGCGGTCTTATCCTCAAATACCAAAAAACGATCCTACCATCAAGCGCCTTAAAAGCCATCGTCCGTGCCCCCTCCTCAAGCTCCGACAATAACCTGTATATCGTAACCCTCTCCCTCCTCGCTCCACCACCAAAACTAAATATCGGATCCTTCCTGAAATTCTTCGCCACCCCAACAATAGGCGGAACATCACTATACCTCTCGCATAACCCATCCAAAATTAAATCAAACATAAGCGAACCATCCTTCACCATCCAAACCCCACTATCCTTTATCCTCTCCACCAACCCTAACGCCAAATCCGCCTCAAGCTCATGCATTTTATATCTTACCTTCCCCGCAGAACGATTCCTCAAATCCTCCGAACTATAAAAACGACCAAGCGCCGAATTTGGTATCTCAACATCCTCCAACTCAATGCCAGCTTCTTTACACAAACTCTCTATATTTCCCCACGCCTCATCGGATAACCGATACCTTGAAAGAATTAGATAATTCCTAACCTCTAGCCTATCACGATTGACACTGCCATCATCTTTCCTGTAAATTACACACGCACCCACCTGTGCAAAATTTACCGGCGTCTCACGATCCCCCTCAATCACCGTCCCAAGAAAATATGTCCTAAATGAACCATCCAAAAAATACCTGAAAACCTGCCTCTCCCTCCTTGAAACCTCCTTAACTTTACGATATCTACCCTTCTTAACATCAAACCCATCCTCCCATACAATATCAAAAACCTTCTCAGCAGTATAAGCCCTCTCCTCCTGTTCCTCCACATCCGCATATAACAAGTCCTCCATCGCCCCTCCCACAGCAGGCAATATATCCACTACCCCACTCCACGACTTAAATATCTCCCGAATCCTCCTTAATTCCCTCATCTCCCCTCCTTTCTTTTATTTCCCAAACTTAACAATTCTTCAAAACCCTCATTAGCTCATCCCAAAAATCTTGAAACGATTTATCAAGCCGTCCCGGATCAAGACAATTCGCTATCTCATCCCCATACTCAGCTCCACCCAAAAGTGGCTCCACCCCTGCCTTCCTTATTGCGTCTCCCAACGCCCGCTTATACCTATCACGCTCACATTTATAACCTACCTTTTGAACATTAACCTCAGAAATAACCTTTTTCAACGCACTTTGATCCTCTATATACCAACGCTCAATATGTGGCTCCGGAACCGCACATACCACCTGATCAACTGGAAATCCGTATCTTTCAGCAAGTTGCTTAATCCGATTCACCACTACATTCCTCCCCTTGCAATCACTATCTATAACCACCACTAAAATATCCGGCATCGGCTCTAACCCTCTTTTTATATCTTTGAGATACAATTCAAACTCATTCCAAACTCTACTTCCATGCGTAGCACTACGCACCTTCACCTGGACATTTTTTCCCACCTCTTGACTCGCCCGTTTTACGATTGCCTTTATAAATTTCTCCTGAGCTATATCCTCAAAAAAACAAATAACCACACATTTATCCCTCATTCAAAATCCCCTCTTAAAATTCTCCGCGACGCCGAAGTATATTCCTCTTCAAACGCCTCTTCAAGTGATAACTCCCTGAACATACTTTCCTTTGGATGAACCCTATACCGCTTGAAAAAACTCCGACCATCTTCCTTTGTACACCGTATCAACCAAGCATCTTCAAGATAATCTAAAAGCAACGGGGAATGTGTATTGATTATCACCTGCCTGCTCTTTGCAGCATTCTTAAGTAAATCCGCAATTAATTTTAATCGCTGAGGATGTACCCCGTTCTCCGGCTCCTCAAAGCCAACAACCGTTGCAGGATTCAACGGGCTTAAAATTGCCATCACCCCCAAAAGCCGTAATGTACCTTCAGATATAACCTTCGCCGAATACTCCACACCATGCTCCCTTACCTTTAAACGTACCCTCCCCTCCTGCGTTACCTCCACATCTATCCCCTCAACCGTTGGCACTATGCTTTGTAATGTTTTTTCCAAATTTCTAAACTGCTCCCTATTCAAACGCTTCAATGTATAATAAAAAACCGCCATATCACCACCAAAAGGTGTTAAATTATAAACTTCTTTTAACGGGTTCTCCTCCCTCATCAATCTCGGCTCAAAATAATAAAATTGCCACCTTGAAACCTCCTCACGAAACGCCACCAGATGCGGATAATGCGGTGGATGAACCGGCTGAGAAATAATCGCATAACTTAACCCAACCTCATATTCAGTAGGTCGCGCCTGCCCCTCCATCCGTAAACGAATCTTATCCCCTACCCTCTCTATAAAAGGACTCCTCCTCTCATCCTGACGATACCTCCCATCCTTACCCCTCTTCAACGCAACCAAATACTCATCCTCAACCTTCAATACCCCCGTCTTCGGATTTATTGAAACCGCTATCCTGTACCTTAACAAACTCTCACTTACCTTCCTCATTTTACTACCATACTTTTGTATAACCTTCTCCGCCTCCTCCTTCGCAACCTGACTCAACTCCACATCTACCTCAACCGTGAATTTCGCCATATCCTTCTCCAAAAGACCCACTATACCACCCTCACTTAAATCAAACGCCTCCAACGGATCACCACGATGATCCTTAAACGCCTCCTGAAGCGAACGACTCCTAACTATATGACTCAAAAGCTTTAAAACATCAAAAAGATTGCTCTTCCCAACCGCATTCGGACCATGAATAACAGTCAATTCTCCCAACTCTAACTCCACATTCCGCAACGATTTATAACCATCTACAAAAACCCGCCGAATCATATCAAAACCTTTTTTTATTTAAACTGACCTTCCTTACTAAAATTATCACTCTTAAACCACTTCCTCAAAATATCACGAATTTTTTTAAAGCTCAAATCTTTACAACCCTCCAAACTCACCTTCTCCGCTACTAATTCCTTCATCCAAGAATACATCCCGCTAAAAGTTCTCCAAGATCAACCTCACCACGCCACTCTTTTAATATCGGATGCTCATCACCACGAACTATAACGCTCGCCCCTTCCGAATTCAATGTAAAACATAATAAATCCCTTTGCTTAGCCATTTTCAACAATAAAGGTGACTGCGTCGCTATGAAAACCTGCCCATCATAAATTGATGAAAGCGACTGATACACTAACTCCAACGCCCTCGGATGAATACCGTTCTCCGGCTCCTCAATCAAATAAATCTTATCCTCCGAAGGTATATACGCCAAAAGCGTCAAATCTAAAAAACGAAGCGTCCCATCGGAAAGCATCCAACTCGGTGACCTCAATCCACCCTGAAAATGAACCTCTAAATATACAAAACGATCCACTTCTCGCTCACGAATAACTATATCTTCAATATTTGGCAAAGCTAACTTTACATGCGAAAGCCATCTGCGAAACCTCTCCGGATTTTCCTCCTTCAATTGACGCAGAACAAGCGGTAAATTGCTCCCATCCACCTGAAAACTCCTCGGAGAATCAGGACGACACGGCTCCCGCATCCGCTGACTGTTAAGCATTAAACTATGTACCCCATCCATCATTAACCTCCTCGCCCACAACGCTACTGGAAACCTATCCTCATCCTCAGGCAAATTTGATAAACCTGCTTTCTTCGGACTTATCTGAAACTGCGCTTTCCACTTTGTCCTTTCAGATTGAAAATAAACTTTCATCCCAACCCCTCTCTGAACAACTTTACGCCAACCCAAAGGCGCCCTTTGATATGGCTCCTTTACTATACTACTTGGCGTATCCCAAGAAAACTTCTCCGTCCTCGTCTTATCCCCACTTTCCTTCTTTAACCACAATGTCTCCCTCAAAATCTCCACCCCAAGATCACCAACCCCAATCCTAACTTCATACCTGCAAAAACGATAACCCTCAAACCTTATCCTTTCAGGAACCTTTAACTCAAGGGCGATCTCAAACCAATCCGACTTGCCCATCCAAACCAACTCATTTAACGACCCAACCCTTGACTCCACCGCCTCCTCAACCCCATCATCAAGCAAATCCCTTACAAAACTATACACATCTAAAAATGTGCTCTTACCACTGGCGTTCGGTCCAACTAAAATTTGAAAACGCCCCAAATCCTGCCTGACCTCCCTTAAACACTTGTAATTATTTACCTCCACCCTCGTAACCATCACTCCTCCTCTTCAATTTGTTCTAACTCTCCGCTTAACTCCTCTAAATTCCCCCTTATCTCCTCCAACTCATCTTCGCTCAAACCCCAAATCTTACCCGCCACCCTATCTATCTCCTCCTCTATCTCCCTCAACCGCTTCTCATCACCCTCCCTCGCAACCTCATGCGCCTTCTCCGATAACTTCGCTAACCGACGATGTAAATCATTTTTCGGATCAAAGCGGGGAATACGGATATTTTCAAGAATATGGGGACCTATTTGGATTTCCACAGTATACGCAATTGTTGCAACTTGACCAATTGACGAGTTCAAGCAAGCACAAATAAAATGTGCTTCGTCTTTGCTTAGGCAATCTACCAGCATAAGTTTGTGGTCAGGCACAATGGGCTTGCTATACTTTGTACCGACCACACTTGCGGTCATTGTGCTAGCTTGTTCCCGCCACACCACCTTCCAAGGGGCAAAAGTGTAGTTCTTAATATCATACAGGCTATACCACGGTTCACCAAACGGTTGGAGATATTTTTTATAGGCGGGACGGTTCTCCAGAACTTTTTGAAATTTTGCCAGATAACTATAACATCTTGGATAATCTGCCATAAGCTTCTTTTCAGGGTATCCGTGTTTGAAGTCCGTTGGGTCCTGTGGAACTATTATTAGTGCGTTTGGCTCTGCCTTCCATCTTTGAACATCTCTCCCCCTCAAAAGTGGATAAAGTAAATCTGGCTCTATTGTTTCAGTCACCTCGTCCACCTTCACCTTTGCTCCATCTGTTATGTTCCTAACAGTAACTAACCCATCAGGACGCTTGTAAACTATATCAACCCAATAAACTGCATTTGCACCGCCTGTGTTAACCCCTTCGTGTGCTTCATAATCCGACTCGCCTAAAACCTTCCTGATCGCTTTTATGGCTTTTCTTCTTGCAGTAAGCCAAGGCGATGTCAAATCACCCGGGTCAACCGGCTCCGCAACGAAGTTTAATCGCACAGTTGCTTTCGTTACCTCCTCTAATGTGCTATCATATGTGAATCTCGCCCCCCTTACCTTCCGCCAAAGAGTATATGGAACTGGATAACTCGTCTGCTTGCCCTTCTCCAAAACCATCACCGCAGTCCTGTTTGCCGCACCTTCAAATGGCTTTAGAGAAACCATATCATCAACATGTAAGATCTTTAAAGGAATTTCATAATTATTCCCTTGAGGAATCTTAAAACGACGGAATCCTTTACCTGCATCAGTTTTGAAAACCGACTGAGTGATTAAGAAACCAAGTTTTCCTTCTATCTTAAGCAGTTTGTCTGCGACCACATATAACATAAGTGTTGAAATATCAATCTTGGTGCTTCCATGACGAGCTCTCTGTCCCTTATGCGGGAATAGATTGTAAGTATCCTGATAAAGCGGGATCAGAGTTATGCGATACTCATCCGGCAAATGCTCCCAATTCACCCAAGGAGGATTACCAACTACATAATCAAATTGCCCCACCGTCAAAGGCGCAAAATTATTCTTCAACAACCTCGCCCATAAACCATTCATCCCCTGCCTGTGTAAATCATATATCCTCTCATATACCTCCTTAACTTTCTCAATATCACCCCTCTCCAACTTCACAGATGATAGCTCCTTCTTCAAACGATTTAAAAAAACTTCTACATCAACATCCGAACGAACTCCCTCCTCCAACATATCACAAAAACGATCAAACACCTCCCTCCTGCACAATACCTCAGGAATGCGAAATGTACCAACAGCCGTCGGAAACTCATACGAATCCTGCGCCTCTAATCTCTCCCCAATCGCCGGCGTCCTGACAGAATCCGCAAGATAAACAGGTATCGTAATATCCCCCCTCCTGTGCTCAAGCAAATCAGCAATCGCCAAAAGATAATTAACCCTCGCCGTCAATACAGCCAAAGGATTCAAATCAAAACCAACTACATTATTCAAAATCGCATTCAACAAATCCACCTCCCTCACCATCAACTTCTGCCCTAACTCCTTCATCCGCGAAATTATTAGCACGAGAAATGTCCCCGACCCACAAGCTGGATCAAGCCAACGCAAACCAAAAAGCTTCTCCCTGAACCTGCCCTCCGCCCTCCCACTCGGATTCCCCTCAAAAAACTCATGATCAACCTGATTAAGCAACCTCTGAGCAAGCCAATCAGGCGTATAATACTCACCAAGATTATGACGAACCTCACGAGGCAATAAATAATGATATAACTTCTTGAATAAATCACGACTCTCCTCCGGCAAAATGGAAAGCGTAGCCGGGTCATAATCATCCAAACGCCTCAACAACTCCCTTATGCCATCCTCAATGTTGCTATCCCAAGCATAAAGATACCAAGCGAAAAAATCCCCCTCAAGCAAATTCATCAAACCATATTCCCGAAATATACCACCCGACTCCAACCTCCACATACTACTGCGAAGGACATCACTTTCTAAACTGACTAACTCACCGAAACCCGGCACCCCCAACTTTACACCCATATGCCTTGAAAGTGAAAGCCAAGCCAAAAGCTTAACCAATAAAGCGAAATAAGTGTGAAGCACGAAAAAGAAACGCTCCGCATCATCCGGTGCCTTTATATCTAAACCAGCTTTCTTTACCCACTTCTTCAATGGCTCAAGCTTCCTCCCACCAAACGCCTCACTATAATCAATTGACTGACTGAAAAATATCCTCCACTGCTCAAAAAGGTTCTTCACCATCGGAACAGAACCCCCTTTGAACGCTCTCTCCAAACCCCTCATCAACGCACGCAAAATATTCTGCGTCCGTAACTGCTCAATTGAAAAATCATTGTTTAAATTCTCCGCTGTCAACGCTATCCCCGACGCTGTGCTTACAAGCCAATTCAAGAACCTCTCCAACGACTCCCTCGTAACAGGCACCGGCTTCTCAACGAGAAAATCACCTTTGAGATAACGCACAAAAATAATATACCTACCATCAAACACAACCCCAGCCACACGACTTATCTCATGCCTTTGCGCCCTTGCTAGATCCAAGATATAATCCCTTACCTGCTCAACCGCTTTCTCCGTCATCTGATGCCCCCTTCCCTCACTGATGACACCGGGCCTCTTATACTCAATAACCAAACGATTGAAAACAGTGTCCGCACGCCCACTCGCAAGCGTATATTCCAAACGCGCCAAAGGATTTAAACCCGCCTCTTTACAAAAATCAATAAGCAACGGATCAATCACCTCCCTGAACTCCGCCTCGTTCAACCGCCTCGCAATTAAATCCTTAACTTCATCCTGAATTTTAATCGCATACTTTTTAACTAACTCCCTTATCTCCATCTTCCCTCCCAACTTTTATTTTTACTTTAACCTTTTACCCTAACCTCCCTCAATTCTACTAAAAGAGAAAACCTCAAAAAAATTTCAAGCCCGGTCTGATCTTTAACATGCTTCCTTAAAATCTCTTCTAAACTTTTTACCTTTGAATATAAATTTTTCTCATAACCTCCCTCAAGCACTTTTCTAAATTCATCTTTATTTTCCTGCTCAATTTGATCATTTAAATATCTTAGCAATTTACCATATAATGTCCACTTGGAAGGTCTTACCTGCATAGATGCCTGCCGTTCAAGGGATAAATACATCAAGCTAACCTCTTCCTTCATCTCATTTGAAACTTTCTTTGTTCGCCCAGATCCATAAGATTTCTGAACCTTTATCATCAATTGTCACATATTCACAATTATCCCCATCATAAGTCAACCTAAATCCATAAACTTCTTTGTCACAACTTAACGGTTTATCAAAATATACTTCAATTATTATTGGATTAGTTTTATCATACTTATAAAAATCTTTGTCATTAAACGACCTTGGAGATGTCCATGTTTCACCAAGTACTAAATTTAATGCCCTCATTATATTTGATTTGCCAGCATTATTAGGACCTATAAAAGCATTCATCTTTCCAAGCTTTATCTCTAAATCCCTAATTGAACGAAAATTCTGTATCTTTATTCTATCAATCATAAGCTATTGCCCCTTTGTTGCCCCTTTATCGCCCGTTTCGCCCCTTTGTTGCATCTTTAAAACATAATAAGTTCCTTTTCCAGTAGTGCCTACTTTTTTAAATATCCCCTTTTCTTCTAATACCTTTAAGTCATCCGTTGCCTGTCTCTTTTTTATCCCAAAATTTTCTTGATACTCCTTATTTGAAATCTTTCCTTTTTCCTTCACATAAAAAACCGCCTTTATCTGCCTTTCATTTAACCCCATCTTCCTTAAATTTTCCTCAGTGTAAATGTCCTTGTAAAACCTCACCGAAAACCCTCCCATCTCCTCCTTAAACTCCGGCTCTAACATACCTTGCCCCCTTAAACTCTCAACCATCCTTCCAATCCCCGATCCTACCTCCTCAATCAACCCCGCAAGATAAAATATATGAACTATCAATGGATTCCTCGGAACCGATGAATGCGGTCTTTTCAAATCCTCAACCGTAATACCCTCCGGAAGCCCACCGATGTTGTAAAACCAAATATAATCATCATAAATCTTCACCTGCGTCTGAACATTAAATTTGAAATAATCTCTATGTATCAAAGCATTTATCAATGCCTCTCTTATCGCAGGCAACGGATAATCCCATATATCTTCACGCACCAACCCCTTAATCTCATACCTAACATTTATAAAATTCCTTATCGCCTCCTCACCTCCCTGAACCTGATTGAAAAGATTTCCATCTATAAATCTATCCCCTATTATAACTGTCTCATTCTTTAAACGAAGAACTCTTAAAACCGCATTTATAAAATACCTCTGCGGTTTCCTACCAAACAAAATCAAAGCCCCATTCGTAAGCTTCCCCTTAAGGGAAAGTTTTAAATGCTCAAAAATAACCTTTATATCCTCGCTCTCCTCAAAAATTGTTAACCTTCCAGCTCCTCTAGCTTTTCTGATAAATAACCTCACCGTTTCCTCGTCAATCTCATCAAAACTCGCCTCCTCCCTTATCAACCCATCCCAATTCACTCCCTTTAAGAAAAATTCCCTCAATCTCTCCGGATTCATCTCCCTCGTCGTATTACCAACCCTCTCATAATACCTCCCATTGAAAGAAATCGGAACAAGCGATGGCTTAACGAAAATTTTTATCACCTCCTTCCCCTCCCTTTCTTCAATCTCTATCTCAGGATGAATCCCAAGCTTTGAAACGATCTTGTCCGCCATCTCCTTTATCATCTCATTACTTAAATCAACACCAATAACCTCGCCATTATCTGATATACCGATATACAAAGTCCCTCCACCACTATTAGCAAATGCACATATCGCCTCCATAACCCTATCCGTAAACCTCTCTTTATATTCCACATCCTTCGTCTCTATCATAACCCTTCCCGTAATTTTTTTAACAATTTTCACTCTAATCACTTTTCTAACTCCCCAAACTTATAATCACTCTATCACATTCCTCATCCTCGCCCACTCCTCTATAGAACGCACCTCCTCTTCCGACACCGATTTTGGCGTCTTATCAATTGCTTCGTTTATATGCTTAATCGTTATCTTAACATCATTATCATAATCTTTTGATTCAAAGGCGAGAAAAGCCGCCTCCTCAATTATCTGCTCTATGTCAGCCCCTGAATAACCCTCCAACCTCTTTGCAACTTTCTTTATTTGCGCCTCTGACAAATCATGCGGTCTATCTCTCAATTGCATCTTTATTATTTCCACCCTCGCATCCTCATCAGGCAAGCCAATGTAAAACAATTTATCAAACCTCCCAGGCCTAAGAAATGCACTATCTATCATCTGTGGCTTATTAGTCGCCGCAATTACTATAATCGGTTTATTTTTATTCTTAAATATCCTCCCTAATTGACTTAAAAGAACCGGCGTTACCCTTTGCATCACAGAAGATGTCTGATCCTCCCTCCTACATAATATCCACTCCGCCTCATCCAAAAAAAGAACCGCTCTCGGCTCCTTTTCTAATCCGTGAAATATATTCTCTAACCTTTTCTCCGCCTCACCCGGATAACCTATTATAACGGAAGGACTAATATCTATGAATTTCGCCTGTATGTGATTAGCAATAGCCATCGCTATAAGAGTTTTGCCCGTCCCTGGAGGTCCAAATAATAACATTCCACCACCAACCCTTAACCTCAACTTTGATGCTAATTCCCAATCCTCAAAAGGAGCTATAACCCTTTGATAAATAAAATTTTTAACCTCCTCTAAACCAGCAACATCCTCCAATTTATACTGTGGAAATAACCCTAAATCATCATACAACCCCAAATTTGAATAAAAATAATCATCAACCCTAAACAATCCCAACACCTTGTTCGTTACATCCGGACCATATGCCTTTTGCTTTGGTATTTTATATGCAAATTTATCTCTCTTAACTTCCCTTAACTCTAAAATGCCCTTTAACTTTAAAGATGCGCTGTCAATCCTTTTATGTTCTTTTGTAATCAACTTAACTTTTATTTGTGCAGGAAACCTTCCTCCCCATGCTTCAGGAACTATGTTCAACATAGCAGGACCATCCGCTTCAAAAATTCCAATAAGCTCATCCTTTGAAATGTTAATTAAAAAACCAATATCTCCTTTCTTTATCACCTGTAAATATGGAAAAAGCCACTCCTGGTCCCCAAATAAACCCCTATCAAGACACTCCCCTTCAGTATCGTTTGTACAAATCATAAAAAAGCATGCCCTGTCAACCCATTTCATTTTTACCTCCTTTTTTGGTTTTTTCTATTTCCCTTCTCCCCCGAACATCTCCAATACCCTCCTCGCTAAAGCATAATCAAAATTTATCTTATACCCCGGCATCCCCGGCTCAATCTTCAACTCCTCCCTCAAATACCTCTCAACCCAAGCCACTATCTCCCTCTTAACCCCCTCATCCAAACTATTGAACTTCTCAAACCCCCTCTCCAACATCCTCCTTTCCTCCTCCACCTTCTGCTCTCTCTTCCTCCACTCCTCCTTTTCTTTTTCCATCTGTATCATCCTCTCAATGTGCGCCGCAAACTCCCTGCTCGGCATATATACCTTCTTTATCGCACTTATCAACCAACTCGTCGGATTCTTCAACTCATTATACCTAAAATCCGCATGCTTTATCTGGAAAAATATATACTCAGGAGGATATGAATCTAAAATCTCCTCTATCTCCTGCGACGGCACCCCATACCTTATCAACTCCTTCATTAGAACTTCCCTCGTCGGAACGACCTTCAAAAAACTTCTCCCATACCCGAAAACCGTCTCTATTAAATGCCTGTCAACAGGGTTTTCCACGAGTTGCTTCTTTTTATTTCCCCTTTCTTCCTTCCCCTTCTTGCTTGTTAAGAACTTTATAAACTGCTTTGATGTCCTGTACTTGTTGTGAATTGAAATCAACAACCACTCCCCCGGCTTCTTTATCAAATTTCTCCTGTAATTGAAAAGCGCATTCTCTATTTTAAGCGACAACAACTCCGGAGAAGCACTCTCCAGCAAATCATTAACTACCTCCTCACTTAACCTGAACGGCTTTGAAAGTAACTTTTTCTTTATCTCTTCCCCTGATAATACCTTTATCAGCCCCTCATCAAATAAAAATTTTTCGCCTTCCGCAATATTATACCTGTATGCTATTGTATATACAGTTAATATATTATTATGCTTCTCATTTTTTAAATTTGATTGACTTTCAATTGTTTCTTCCTCGTTTTTTGGGGGGAACTGGTGCAAATTTTGCACTAGTACTGGTGCAATTTTTTCACCAGTACTGGTGAAATTATTACACCAGCTATCATCTCCCTTCTCCTCGCCCTTAACCTCCTTTCCCTCTAAATCAACCTGCGCGCTCTCTGGCAAATTCACCTTGTAGATCGTCCCAAGATTGTTATATGTCTTCCTGCGCTCTATTATCCTCCTCCTCAACAATTTCTCAATATTTGTTATCACACTCCTTCTACTTAAACCCGTCCTCTCGGATATCACCTTATAACCTATTATACCGGTCAAATTCCTTCCGAAAGCCCACGACTCCTCAAATAAAACAGTGTAAATTTTAAACTCACTATTACTTAACACCCGCCTCAACTCGCTGAATATAGAACTCTCCCATAAACTAAACGACCCCGGCTTAAACTTGATCCTTTCATTAACAATGTCAGGCAACTCCTTTACCTTCACCTCCTCAACCTTATCCTCACTCTTCCCTACCTCACCCTTCCCTTCCTTCACTGGTGCAACTTCTTCACTAGTGTAATTATTATACTGGTGTAAATTTTGCACTGGTGCAATTTCTTCACTGGTGTAATTTTTGCACCAGTTCCCTTCATTATTCTTAATAACTGATTGATTTTCAATTGTTTCTTTTTGATTGATTTTCTCCTCAGGGGGTGATTTTGCCTTTTCCATCTCGCTTATCTTATCAGCCAATATCGTCGCCTTCAACGCCGCAGGTAAGTTCATTTCCTTGATCTTTTCATAATCGGGCAATAGATCTGATGGGGAAAAGGGCTTCGTTATCTTAAACCCAATGAACTCCTCCTTAGAGCGCCCCTTCTTTTGCGACTTCTTTCTCTTTTTCATCTGTCCTCCTTGTTAAATTCTTTTCTTCCTCTAATAACTCGTTTGTGAAACTCATTATGTCCTCCGCAAACTTGCTCCTCCTCGCATACTCAAATATAGTCAACAACTTCGCCTGAGCCCTCTCAACCGTCGCATCCTGCCTCAATATCGTCTTCATCAACATATCCCCGTAATCGTTCCTCAATGTGTTTATCAAAACATCCGCTATCGTCAACCTCTGATCATACCTGTTTACCACTATCTTTATCCTCCTCGCATGATAAAATGTCGCATTCTCCTTCAAGGCACTTATATCCTTGAACAATAAATTTAATCCGTCATACGAAAGATAATCGGGCACAACAGGAACAATTATATCATCCGCAGCCACCATCGCATTGATGTTAGATAAACTAACACTCGGCGCACAATCTATCACCACATAATGATAATTGGGCAATATCGGTTGCAACAACTTATACAACTTCGTCTCAACCGCTATGTTCTGCTGTTGTAAATACTTCTCAAATACAGTCAAATTCATATTGCTCGGTATCAACTTCAACAACCCATTCTTGATGGACAATATCACCTTCGTTATATCCCCACCTGAAACCCCATCAATCAATGTGGGCAAACCCCTCGCCGTCTCATCCGGTATCCCTAAACTCCTCGTCAAATGCCCCTGAGGGTCCAAATCAATCGCTAAAACATTAAAACCCATCATCGCAAGATTATAAGCATAACTTGACGCAATCGTTGACTTCCCAGTACCACCCTTGTAATTGATAAATACCTGCACCGCCGACCTCTCACTGACCGGCAAACCCAACCTCCTCTTCGCCTCAATCAAATCCTCCAAAGTATAATACCTCCAATTCGTCTTCGGATCACGCCTCGCCTTCGGTATCTTACCCTCCTTCTCCAATATCCTCAAATACTGCGGATGATACCCCAATAAACTGGCAAATTCCTTAATTTTAAACTTTTTCATCTACTCTCCCGAATTAATTTTTTATAATTTACCTTGCCTAAATATATAAATTTTCAACCTATTTGTCAAGTATCTCCATCCCAAAATTATAACTAACCCTAAAAAACATATAACAATAGGGCAGGGAATAGCACAAAAAATTATTAGTCCGTATCCTTCTAATTGACGAACTATACCAAACACCGAGGATCATTAATGTCTCTAGAAAATTAATTTTTCTCCCTTTCCACCCCCGAGAAAATTAAGGTGATAAGTGCATTTAAAATCTTTTCTTTCATCCCTTATCTCCCCTTGCGGGAGAAAACTAAAGTGAGGGTTGCTGTTAAATCCCTTTTATTACCTTTACCAGCTGTTGGAAAAGATAGTTTGTGTTAATTTAAAATCTTTTAAATTTCTTCTCTCTCTGCGGAAGAGAACTAACTTGTTACGCCTCCGACGAGTTCTGACTTGACTTGAAAAAAATTTATTAACTTTAAACAGAGAGAAAATAAACCTTTTGACTTTTAAGGAGGTGATGCCCTGATGTTTAAAACAGGGCAAATTGTTTTTTTACTTTCCTTGTTTTTAATCGTTTTTCAAATGAGTTGCAAGAGGGGGAATGAAATTTTGAGCAATGATGAAAACAGTGAAGTTCCAAGTGAAGGGAAGTGGGTGTTCATTGGTTTAGAAGGCAAGTCAGCTTTACGACTTGTCTTAGCCGAGCCATATTTGTATGTTTGTGCTGGTCCAGATGGGTTATGGAGAAGGGATATACGAAAAATGACACCCTGGGAATATCTCGGATGGGCTGATACTTCATTGAGTGAATATTTCTACGGAGGAGTTCAGGATGTTGATGTGAAGGGAAATGATATTTTGCTGGCTTATCATCCTTTTCATGTTAGTCCATGGGTTTCAGCTGGTATTTGGCGTAGCAAAGATGGTGGAAAAACCTGGTTTAGATCAGACATAGGTATTCCAGATTCCAGTTGGCCGTATAGTTCTTATTTAAATGTTCAGCGCTCACCTGATAATCCAAATATTGCTATTACTTCGTTTGGAGGGGCAATTTTCCGTTCTACAGATGGTGGTACAAATTGGAAACTTGTTTTTGGTCGGAGAGGGGGTTTGGCAAATAAAGATTTTGTAAAATGGCAGTTCAATAAAAAGGGGTTAGTTTGGTTTTATGGGGAAAGTTCTATCTTCTCACCATACCTCTTTTACTCAGATGATTATGGCTTGACTTTTCATAGGGATATTCTTCCACGTGTTCCGGTTGACAATGCTGTATATGATATTGCATTTGATGCTACCGAGCCTAACACCGTTTATGTTGGTATGCAAGGTGCCTGTATAAAATCTATGGATGGAGGACAAACTTGGATTGTTCCTTTATTTACTGACCCTAAAGGGAGATTTTTCAAAGCAGTTGTAACACATCCGCGTGTTCATGATATAGTTTATTTTGCAGCTGGGGAAATGCTTTATTACTCAACAGACGGAGGCAAAACAATACTTTCAATTCTTATGCCAAATGGCGCCCAGATACTTTCAATGTTTTATGATGAAGTAGATGAAGCTTTAATTGTTGGGACAGAGAAAGGGATTTTTAAGTACAAAACGAAAGAAAGTAAAAATTAAAAAATAAGGGGGATTTCCTATGAATTTAAAAAATATATTTAAAGCATTTGTTCTTTTTGCGACATTTATTTTTTGTTTAACAAGTTTGCCAGCTCAAGTGAATTTTGAACATGTGGGGGGTTATGAAAATGCTCAGTATTCGGCTCAAAAATAAATAACTCAAATAACGAAAAGGGAAAATATCACAAAGTAAAAGATATACTATCGCCCGACTCAATTATTTTGGATAACGGGTTGAAAATAAAACTGATCGGAGTAAAACCGAAACCTGAAAAAAACGCTGAGGCAATTAATTTTTTAAAAGAAAAACTGAAGGGTCAAAAAGTATTTATAAAGTTTGACGATGTGAAATATGATGATAAAAACAACTTGCTTTGCTACCTCTATCTGTGGAATAAAACATTCATAAACGCTCATTTGATTAAAAACGGCTTGGTTGATGTGGATACCTCTCTTGATTACAAATATAAAACCAAATTTTTAAAGTTGAATCCCCAGAATTTCCTAAATATGTCGCCCCACTTATTAACTTAGCAAACCAATATGCCCAAGGAACCAGACCAAAAATCGTTGGTCAACTAAGCGAGCTCATTCAGGAATTCTATTACTTGCAAAAGAAACCAGACGCAATTAAAAACGCAACTGAAAAAATTTTACAAAAGCTAAAAGAACTTAAAGAGACGATTGAGGACATTGATTATGATACCGTTGAAAAATGGGTACGGGACCTTGTTATCGTTAAAACTTTCATCGGCTTGAGATTTCAACCTACCGACTAGCAACAATTATCTATTACAATAAAGTTAAAGATGGAATAGAAGTTGACTACACCGAAATTTTATAAAAGAACATCTCTACAAATCCTGTAAAAAACTGTTAATTAAAACCATCCCTTTTTTAAATCTATATAATTTTGGATTGAAAGTCTAAGTTTTTATAAATTTTGTGTGAGGATTTCCTAATTGTAGTAAAATAGATATTAGGTAAATAGCCCATGAAACCCTATTCCAAAAAACTAAAATTAAAAATTGAACTAGTTCCTAAAACATCGTGGTATAATAATTTGCGAAATTTGTTGCCGAGGTCAGTGTGGGATAAAATTCGTAAAGAAACCTTTGATTATTACAATCATAAGTGTGGCATTTGCGGAGCTGAGGGAAAATTGAATTGTCATGAGATCTGGGAGTTTGATGATAAGAATCACATTCAAAAGCTTCGTGGTTTCATTGCTCTTTGCGATATGTGTCATTATGTGAAACATTTTGGCTTTGCTACTAAGGTTTTGATTCCGGAAGGGAAATTGTATTACAAAAAGCTTGTTGAACATTTTGTGAAAGTAAATAATTGTGATGAAAAAACTTTTAGTGAACATGTAAAAGAATCTTTTGATGAATGGCGTAGGAGATCGAAGCATAAGTGGTATGTTGATTTAGGGAAGTATAAAAAGTTGATTCGGGGAAACAGTAAAAAACTAAATAATATATGATATATCACAGAATTCAAAAAATTTACTAAAATGCGACCTTTAACCTTTATACTTCTTCTACTCCTCCTCATCGGTTGCAAAGATCACGGCATTGAACCAACCCCTGACATCCCAATTGACGAATTACTCCAAACCCCCACAACCATTAATGTCGCTGGAAAGTCACTCTTTCTCAAAACCTTTTTGGGTATAGATTTAATGCCCGGACCCGAACGCAGACCTCTATATGGCGCTGTTTATATAATCACAACCGACAGCTCTCAAATCCCATCTTCAATTTCCGCTGATGCCGTCTGGATAGTTTATAAAGAAAAAGGACAAGTTTTGAAATCTCTTTTAAACGATGTAAATGAACCGCAACCACCTTATCAAATAGCTAAGTGGTTTAAAACCGACCCCATTCTTGCCCCTGCTGTTGATGTCGTTGTCAGGGTCAGGAGCAATTCAAAAACTTACTTACTAAGAGCCCCCGATCAGCGCATTTATATAGTATATTAAATTAATAGGGCAGGGTAGCACCACAAAATTTTTTCATTTTACCACCCCTTATTTCAAAATCACCCCCACCCTTGACCTTCCCCATTTTGCTGGAAAAAATTGCAAAATGGGGATAAATTAAGCTAAAAAAGTGCCCCCCATGAAAAGACAACCAAGACGTAAGCTAGCTTCATCTTTAACTTTAAACTATCTTTCCACTTTCCTGAAGAAATTAAGCCATGGTTATGACAAGATATTGATGAGCGCTTCGGTGAAGATAAGTTTGATGGTGAAGTACATTGAAGATAATTGCCAGAGTTTAAGAAGCCGTGAGAAGCGCATTAGCAGACAACTTATGAGTTTTAGATTAGTTTTATAAAGGTTCAACTTGAAGAAGAGTTTTAAAGTTCAAAAGTATTTGTCGCCTTATGATATTTTCAATTCTTGCCTTTGCTTTCCTTTTTGAGTTGGAGTTTTACTTTCAGAAAAGGTCAAGATGGGTTTTAAAATGTCTTTATCAATGGGGGATGGAGATTGACACCTGTGCAACCTTCTTGTATTACCGACTAACATAGAACCCTTTTATTCCTTTTCAATTTCGTCTTAAACAACTTTAATTAAAAATAAAATGGGTAAAGTCAAAAGTAAAAACCCTTGAACTTTTTTTTAATTTTTTGTATAATAGCACAAAAAAATAAAAAAGAAAACAATAGAAACATCTACATCTATGAGGATTTCCCATTCCAATGTTTTGCCAAAGATCCTGCCACGCGTGATGAAGAACCATACAGGAGCGATCCGCGTCTCTCCACTTCTTGTCGAGGCCGCTACAAGCGATACTGAAACCCTTCTTAATCGCTTCGGGACATCGTTATCGGGTCTCAGCACTGACCAAGCAGAACAACTGCTGAAGAAGTACGGACCCAATGTTATTGCAGGCGAACAGAAACATAGCTGGCTTGTGTTACTATGGAATGCTGTTGTCAACCCCCTTGTCATTCTGCTGGTCATTATCGGTGCCGTTGCATTCGCTACAGGCGATTATGATACGACCGTCATCATCTCCATTATGGTCGTTCTCAGCGTTGTCTTGCGATTTGTACAGGAGTATCGTGCCGATGTTGCGGTGGCACAACTCCGCGCCATGATTAACACTACGGCAACGGTCGTTCGCGACGGCGTTGAGCAGGAACTTCCTATCTCGCATATTGTTCCCGGCGATATCGTGAAGCTCGCGGCTGGCGACATGATTCCCGCCGACATTCGCCTGCTCGCATGCAAGGACTTCTTCGTCGTGCAAAGCAGTTTAACGGGCGAATCGCTACCGGTAGAAAAATTCAGCACCCCCGTTGATAGCACTAACCAGTCACCGTTAGAACTCCATAATATCTGCTTCCTCGGCACGAGCGTTGAAAGCGGTTCTGCTACAGCAGTCGTTATCGCTACAGGGTCAGATACATACCTTGGCAGTATGGCACAGGCAATCACCGAAGCGCAGGCTCCTACAAGATTCGACAAAGACATCAAGCGTTTCACCTGGTTGATGATTCGTTTCATGCTTGTTATGGTGCCGCTGGTGTTTTTCATCAACGGTCTCACGAAAGGGAGCTGGGACGAGGCATTTTTCTTTGCGCTCGCTATTGCAGTTGGTCTCACACCGGAGATGCTTCCAATGATCGTCACTGTGTGCTTATCCAAAGGCGCACTGGCAATGTCGAAGCGGAAAGTCATCATCAAACGATTGCATTCCATCCAGAATTTGGGAGCGATGGATATCCTTTGCACCGATAAGACAGGCACACTAACCATTGATCATGTGCTGTTGGAAAAACACTGCGACGTTGTGCGCAACGAGGATGAGGAAGTGTTGATGATGGCGTACTTGAATAGCCACTTCCAAACTGGCCTCCGCAATGTACTGGATCGAGCCATTCTTCAACACGCTGAGGTTCACGAGAAAATTCACATACCAGATTACAAGAAAGTAGATGAGATTCCGTTTGATTTCTCCCGCAAGATGATGTCGGTTGTCGTGGAGATGCCTGACGGCCGACACCGCATGATCACCAAAGGTGCGCCAGAGGAGATCTTTGCTCGCTGTACACACTTTGAGCTGGATGGCGATATATACCCCATCGAACCAATTCTTATTCAAGATTTGAAAGAAGAATATGAGCGTCTAAGTGCAGATGGATTCCGCGTGTTAGCACTCGCATACAAAGATTTTGAGGAGCAAAAGCCAGCATACACAAAAGCCGATGAGACTGGGATGATTTTGAAGGGTTATCTTGCCTTCCTCGATCCACCGAAGGAAACCGCCGCCCCCGCCATCAAAGCCCTGCAAGCTCACGGCGTTACGGTGAAGGTGTTGACCGGCGATAACGAATTAGTGACACGCAAAATCTGTAAGGAAATTGGCCTGGATGCCGAACATATATTACTCGGCAGTGAAGTAGAGCAACTTACCGATGAGGAGTTGGCGATAAGAGCAGAACAAGCAACAATCTTCGCCCGACTCTCACCCGCTCACAAACTCCGCATTGTCCAGATACTTCAAAGAAATGGACACACCGTTGGATTTATGGGAGACGGCGTTAACGATGCCCCCGCCTTGCGAGCGGCTGATGTCGGAATTTCTGTGGATACCGCCGTGGATATTGCCAAAGAGTCCGCCGATGTCATTCTTCTGGAAAAGAGCCTGATGGTGCTCGAAGAAGGTGTGTTAGAAGGACGGAAAGTCTTTGCCAACATTCTCAAGTACATTCGGATGGGGGCAAGCTCGAACTTCGGCAATGTGTTCAGCGTACTCGGCACAAGCATTTTTCTTCCCTACCTCCCCATGCTGCCGATTCAAATCCTGACGAACAATTTGCTATATGATTTCTCCCAGATACCTATACCGACTGACAATGTAGATCACGAGCAAATTGCAAAGCCGCGTCCCTGGGATATTGGAAACATTACGCGTTTCATTTTGTTTTTCGGTCCCATCAGTTCTATCTTCGACTACATAACATTTTTCATCATGCTGTATGTCTTCGATTGCTGGAATCCCGAGCGCGCCTCGTTATTTCAGACCGGATGGTTCGTTGAGTCACTGCTGACACAAACGCTCATCATTCACATCATACGAACTAACCGTATTCCTTTTTTACAGAGCCGTGCAAGCACTCCTCTCCTGATGATGACGGCCCTGGTGATGGCAATTGGTATCTATCTTCCATATTCACCATTTGCAAGCTCCCTCAAATTCACCCCGCTGCCAACACTCTATTGGCCCCTTCTGACCCTCACGCTCCTCGGCTACATGCTGCTAACGCAGTTTGTCAAACAATGGCTGTTGAGAAAAAGATGGGTATGAAAATAATTCAAATGCATCACATAAACAACACAGTTCTTTCAGCAAACGACACATAACATGGCAAACAACAACATGCCTCACGATGCAAGTCAAGTTAATGGTAGTCGGATACTAAGAAATTAAATCTTTAGAAAAATTGAATTGACAATAAACTAAATAAACATTGCGACACGAACGCATGACAAGCAAAATAACGACGCTGGTATGATCAATATTAAAACTCGATCAATACTTTTGCTCACAAATTTGTTTGCATCGCCCGCCGCGAGAAATTTACCTTTTGTAGCGGCGGTCATCGCAACGTTTTTGAGTTCACAACAGCACTGCGGTGTTTTGCTGAACGTTATATGCAATTTGCACGAGGAGATGTTATGAAAGTCCAAACCGTATTTTGGATCATCCTTTGTATCGTATCGGTCGCAGCTAAAGGTTGCTCGAAGTCCGAGAATCAGATAGTCAATTCTCCATCGGACACAAATTTAGTAACCAATGGCTCATTCGAAATCGGTGGAGGAGCATCTTTGCAAGATTGGCAGACGAACTAAACCGATACAGCACTTATTAGTTTCTCGACTGATGTGCCAATCAATGGTGGATCTTTCTCTTTGAGATTTAAAATGAATGGTCGTTCCCTGGCGCTGTGTGGCAGAGCATTGTTCCACCTTCTGGAACGCATCAATATCGCCTAAGCGCATCTGCAAAAGTACTTCGTTCGGGAATAATGGCTGGGGGTTGGATTTCGATTGGCATCAAGCAAGGGTGGTACTTGGAACACCACCAAGAGCTATGCTTTCACCGATACGACTTGGAGAGAGATTGCCATAGTGGATACTCTTACCACAGTTCCCGGTGATACACTTAGAGTCCGTCTCAACGGAGATGGCACTCAGTTTAGCTTTGGCTATGCACTGTTTGACTTGGTTCACTTTCAGAGATTGGATTAATGTGCACACCGCACATAACACAACGCACCACGTCGCGCACTCCTTGCAAAGGCGAAGGTTGAACCGATGTTTGGCGTGATAAGTTGTGTGCGCTTAATGGCTCTCAAATTTCATAGAAAAGCGTTGTGCTCGCCACTGCGTGGTGCGGCGAGATGTTAAACACTCCGTAGTCACCAGTTAACATTTATTTATGATTGATCTCTTAGATGATGAATTGCCAGTTTGTAGAAGATGTGGACTTCAATTGACGAACAATCCCCGACTTAGATACCAAAGAAAGATATATTGTTTCAGGTGCGCTAAGCAAGTTACAAAGCCAATTGAGTCTCGAGAATACGACAGAAACCTGCATTACAAACAAGAAATTGAGATTCGCAATCAGGAGATTCTTAATGAATACGAGAGGCAGCAAGATGAATGGAAGCAAAATAGAGATTCTTGGATGTCCCAACATACTCCAAGTTTTGGTCAGTTCTTTTTTAGCGATTTTTATTCTAATAATATCATTTTCCATTTATCACATTATAGAGGTAATTGCGATTGTGTTTGGTCTTCCATCGTGGCTAATATTTGTGTACTACCGTAGAGCTAAACTTCAACTTCAATATGAAAAGGAACATCCTTATCCTAGGTATCCAGAACTTTATAATACCCGAGATATAAAACTCGCTGATGCTGAAGTCCTGGATATACTGTTTTCCAAAGAAGAAGTATACGAGGAGAGAAAAATCCCACGTCAATCTATTTTGAAACGGGACAGATTCACTTGTCAATCTTGTGGCGAACCCAAGACTCCGGAAAATCTCGGGGTTATGACAAACCAAGGAGAAGTTTGATAAGGGAAGTCGTGAGAAGCGCATTAGCAGACAACTTATGAGTTTTAGATTAGTTTTATAAAGGTTCAACTTGAAGAAGAGTTTTAAAGTTCAAAAGTATTTGTCGCCTTA